>Ga0123352_10000022_pt1 | contig 153655 bp, 132 predicted proteins | sample TergutLab28metaG_FD_89700 | JGI IMG/M metagenome (GOLD analysis project Ga0123352, IMG submission 89700) | Labiotermes labralis P1 segment gut microbial communities from Petit-Saut dam, French Guiana - Lab288 P1 | ecosystem: Host-associated > Arthropoda: Insects > Digestive system > Gut ...
GTAATCAATAACCAATCCCTAGCAGGCGGCGGTAATATCCGCATTTGGACACGTCTTGACGGTGTAAATGCACTGGTGCCTTACGCCGATTTAACCGTTACTGCTGTTTTACCAAACGGCGATTGTGCGATGCACTTTGTAAACATCAACCGCCCGTGGAACAACCAAGCCTATGTTAACTTTATCGACGCGAACATGCACGCGCCTTGGCAGCGGATTTACCTCACTGCTACGCTGAATGAGCAAGTGGCTGAGTTAACACTTATCAACCCACGCTTCTTTAGCCTGCATGCGTTTAACAATGGCGTGATTAACAACCAATCCCTAGCAGACAGCGGCGTTATCCGCATTTGGACACAGCTGATGGGCGCAAACGCACTGGTGCCTTACGCCGGTTTAACCGTAGTCGCGGTTGACCAAGACGGCGCATGCGCCGTAGACTTTATCCGCATCAACCAGCCTTGGGCCAACCCGGGGTATGTCAACCTCATCGACGTAAACTTTAATGCAAATTGGCATACGATTTACTTTGCAGCCACTGTGTTTGGCCAAACAGTTGAATTTGTGCTGATCAACCCACGGCCGCCGGTTATCCCTGAGTTTGGTCTGCACGCATTCAACAATGGCGTGATTAACAACCAATCGCTAGCGAATGCTGGAATCATCCGCATCTGGACAAGGCTGGACGGTGCAAATGCGCTGGTTCCAGACAGCCTAACCGTTACCGCAGTTGACCAAGACGGCGCGTGCGCCATGCATCTTGTGCGCGTTAACCAGCCTTGGGCTAACCCAGGTTATGTCAACCTCATCGATGTAAACTTCCATGCGAACTGGCACAGAATTTACCTCACGGCAACAGTATTGGGTCAAACAGTAACGCTTGAGCTGATAAACCCAGTGCCACCGGTAGACCTACCGGAGTTTAGCCTCAATGTGTTCAACAATGGTATAATCAACAACCCATCATTGGCAGGCGCGGGGCTGATTCGCCTGTGGACGCGGTTGGATGGTGTAAATGCCAACGTGTTAATCGACGAAATCACAGCCGTAGACCAAGACGGTGAATGCGCGATGGAACACCTGCGCAGAATCAACACAGTGGGCGTATCGCCGCAAGGTAGCTTTGATGTAAGCTTCCATGCACCTTGGCAGCGGATATACTTGACTGTCACTGCGTATGAACAAACGCTTGAATTAACGCTGGTTAACCCGGTTCAATAAATAGCTACGTATCAAAAAAAGCACTTGTCCCTTCATAGGGGACAAGTGCTTTTTTTATGCTATATTGTGTTATCATCGGTTAAAACGGCTTGCCTATCAAAAGTTTTTGCTTATCATCCAGTTATTACTTCACTTTCAATATAATACTGCGCCTGTGCGCGCCACAATTCATGATACTTCCCATTCGTATCGGCTACAAGCGTATCGTGACTGCCTCGTTGCACCAGTTCCCCTTCATTAAAAACCGCAATATCATCGCAAAAACGGCAAGATGCCAGACGATGAGAGATATAAACTGCTGTTTTGTTACCCACGATTTCGTTGAATGAAGTATAGACCTCGTACTCGGCAATGGGGTCAAGCGCAGCAGTAGGCTCGTCAAGTATGACAAAGGGAGCGTTCTTGTACAAGGCACGGGCCAGAGCGATTTTTTGCGATTCACCACCCGACATTTCTACCCCGGATTCTTCAAATTCCTTTCCAAGATATGTGTTAAGTCCCTCAGGTAGAGTTTCTAGCCTATCATCAAATCCGGAGATTGTCAGAACCTCTTTAACGCGGTCAGCATTGTACTCAACACTCGTCGCCACGTTTTGCCCCAATGTAAAGGGTAGCAATTCAAAATCTTGAAAAATCACGCCGAAAATAGCCATGTATTCGTCGTAGTTATATTTTTTTATGTCAATTCCATTAAGAGTGATTTCACCTTCTGTGGGATCATACAGACGTGTCAAGAGTTTAATCATTGTGGTTTTACCACTGCCATTTTCCCCCACGACTGCCATGCGCTTACCAATGTTTAACATGAGGTTCAAATTTTTGAGCGCATATGAATCGCTCCCGGGATATTTGAAAGATACATTATGAAATTCGATTGCATAATCAATATCCTCTCGCTTTTCAATGGGTATCGTGCCTTGGTATTTTTTATTGGGAATATCTAAGAACTTAAAGGCACGTTCAAGGAATGGGTTGTTGTTTTTGATTTCACCGATGATTTGGTTTAGAGATGAAAACCCACTGCTAAACTGCGTGATTGCGCCGACATATAAAACAATGCCGCTAACATCAAACGCACCCGCATAGGCTTTCAATGCGATATAAAGAAAAATGAGCCCATTTGCTGTATATGTTACTGTCTGCGCCAGTGCTGAATACCGTGCGAATTTTTTTTCGGCTCGTAAAAAGTCACTCATGTCGGCTATGCCGACCACATCGCGCATAATCATTTTTTGCTGCTTGTAAATGCGAATATCCTTCGCCTTTTCCCCTGGGGAAAGCATAAGACTGTAATGATAGTCAAACATTCTGTCAACCTGCATATTATCGCTTGCCATGTTTTGCCATACCCTGCCGCCAACCGTGTGTATATAGGGTGCTAGAAAAATCAAGATACCCAGTATCAGCAAAATAATCAAGTACATCCACGCGGTGTCTAAAAACGCATAATCAGAGCCTTCAGGCACTCTCAAGGTAAATAACGAAAAAGCAAATCCTGTTGATACAATTAACCTTGTTGCGCTCCTAATGATTTCGTCATAAAACGAAAGCAACTTCTGAAAACCAAAGCCCCAACTGCGCTGGTGGCTAAGTAGTTCAGAAAACTCTTTACGGACTTGTGCATTTTGGGAATCGGCATAGTCCATGCTAAAGAGCTTGTTTGTGTACATATTGTGGGTCAAATCCTCTTGCGGGTGTTCGCAATAATTTTTCCATGATTTTGTGAAATGTGAAACACATCGCACGGTCAAATTAAGCAAAACTACAAGGACTGCCAAAAATAGCAGACGCTCTCGATTTTGCTCTCCCACAAGCTCACTTAGTATAAGTGCGGAAAACCAGATGTTTATAAAGGGCAACATGGCAGTTACGATGGCATCAATGGTTTTTGCTAATAAAACGGGGCGCGGAAATGCGCCGTGCATTATTTTAAGTCCACGGATTACTGTGCGCATAATTAAAACACCACCCCTTCACGGTAATATTTGCTCTGTATCTCAAAAAGTTCGGCGTATTTTTCGCCTTTTTTCATAAGCTCCTCGTGGGTTCCAGCTTCTGCAATGCCTTTGTTGTCAATCAAAATAATGCGGTCGCAAAAACGGGTGGAGGCTAGGCGATGCGAAATGTACACCGACGTGCGGTCTTTAGACAGTTCGTCATAACGGTTGTAAAGCTCGCTTTCTGCAATGGGGTCGAGTGCTGCCGTGGGTTCGTCGAGAATGAGTATTGGGGCGTTTTTGTATAGGGCGCGAGCCAGCATCAGCCGCTGTGTTTCGCCACCAGAAAGCTCCTCGCTGTCAAGATGGACTTCTTTGATGAGAAACGAATCCAAGCCGTTTGGAAGTGATGATATTTTACTTTGTATGCCAGCAAGCCCGATAGCATTTTTAACACGCCTGTCGTCACAGATTGTATCTTGTACTATGTTGTCCGCAATGGTTGCAGGCAATATGTTAAACTCCTGAAAAACAGCGGTAAACAATTCGTAATATTCATCACGGTTAAATTCTCGTATATCAATGCCATTTAGTAAAACTGCACCCTCGGTTGGGTCATATAACCCACACAACAACTTTACAAGCGTAGTTTTACCAGCACCGTTAAGCCCCACCACTGCAAGTTTTTCACTAGGTTTTATGTGCAAGCTAATGTTTTGGATGGCAAAGTCATCCGCGCCTTGATATTTATAGCTCACATTTTTCAATTCAAGGGAAAAAGCTGCAACTTTAGGAATTTTCGCCCCCCCTGTGCGTCTAAATGTGTCGGGGTATTGTAAAAATTCCCGCATCCTGCCTATATTCATTCCGTGGCGTGAAAGCTCAACCCATTCACGCAAAATGTCCGAAATCCAACCAGAAAACCCTGCTAAAGCAGCGAATAGCAAAACGAATGTATCGGGTGCAATTTCACCAGATAGCACCAGTCCTATCAAATAGATATACGTGATACCTTCCCGCACAAAAATAGCAAGGGTATCTGCCGCTCCCGCAAGGGCATTTCGCCTCTCACCCTTTTTTTGAAAGTTGTAAAGCATGTCCATATTGGCGGCAAACAGCTCTTTTATCCACGCTGTCATTGCAAAAAGGCGCAAATCTTTTGCAAGCCCCTGTCGTTCACTCATGTGGTTAATATTTTGTATGCGCTTGCCTGGTGCTGCCTGCAAATCGTCATTTTTGTGCCACCACAAATTAACCCTATGGCGCGCAAAAACCCCAACAACACATGTGCTGGCAGCAAGCAAAAACACCCAAGGGTGGACAATGGAAAGCACCGCAATGTAAACAAAAAACCCAAGGATTCCTGCACCCAAGTTTTTGAAACATTCCCAAACCGTCATGTAAGTTGCTGACCTTCTTACGGCTTTTTGCTGTGCATCTGTAAAAGACTGGCTCTCCAAATTTGCAAAATCTGTGTGCAGGGTCTTTTCTGTCGCATCGCAAAGGGCAAACAACGCAAGACGCTCACGCCGTCCGTCTGCTGAAGATTTCAGATAACGGTCGATTGTTTGCAAAATGATTGTAACTACTGTAAAGCCAACGATAGTGACAACCAGCACTCTAATTTCTGCGCCTAAAGTAATCTGTTGCACAACTGTTGCAGGTAAAAAAATTCCCACAATCGCAAGTGCTACAGAAAGGATTATTTGCGCCAAAACAACAAGTACAACCGATTTCTCCTTCCGCCAACTATCCCTAACGAAATAACTAATATTTTGCCACATGTGCATCACCTCGAAATAAGCATATCATCAAAAGCCGTGCAAATAAAAAATCATACGCGAGTGGTATGATTTTTAACGTGAATGGTCAAATCGGGAGCATAATCTCTGTGGCGTACACTCCCGGCTCGTGCTGCCTGTTCACATTTCCTCCATATTTATCTGCGATTTTATCAATGCGAAACAGCCCTTGCCCGGTGCTTCCTTTTTTCTTTTTCCCACCATCAGAATTTTGTACGCTTATGTAAAACATTTCCTTATGCACACCAAGGTACACTCGTATAAACGCGCCTTCGTCCAGCGGCTCACAGGCTTCAATTGCATTATCTAAGAGATTGCCGACAACAACGCACATATCAATCGGCGCAATCGGTATCACAGGTGGCACAATGGCTTTTGCATTTACTTCGATTTTCTTGGTTTGTGCGAGGGACAGCTTTGCTGTTAGAATTGCATCAATCATCACATTGCCTGTGCGGAAGATGGCATCCACTTCGTTCAAATCGCTTTCAAGCCCATCGAGATAGTTCGCTATTTTATCTGCTTCACCAAGCAACAGATGAGCCTTCAATACTTGAATGTGGTTATGATAATCATGCTTCCAGCCGCGCATTTGTGTATAAATATTTTCAACCTCATCAGAATGTCGCACAATAGTTTCATCAAAATAAGCGTTTATTTTTTGCTCTGCCAGCCGCAAATAAATATAGCGGGTTATAAGGAAAGTCGGGACTATTGTTAAAATGACAATCACCGCATATATCATGGCATATCTCCGGTGATATACTTCATCAGCGCACTATTTATATCTTTGTACAATCTGCGTGAAAGAGGTAATGTCTTGCCATTATCTAAGACCACATCTGTGCGGGTCACACGCTTGATATGTGCCAAATTTACTAAATAGCTTCTGTGAGTTTGAACAAAACGCTCGTCCGAAATAATCCTTTCTAATTTATATAAAGGCATTTTACAACTAATCTCACCCTCTTTTGTATTTATCACAAGTTCATGGTTAAGGGTTTCAACAAATGCAATGTCGTCCACGACAACAAGAGTAATACCGTCTGCCGTATCAATAGAAATCGTACGCCTTGACTTATAAAGGTTAGCAACTGCTTTGTTTAATGCCCCATGCAGTTTATCTTCTTTAATGGGCTTGAGTAAATAATGTACTGCCGAAACATCATAACCCTCGGCAACATAATCGGATATGCCTGTTATGAAAATGATTTGCACTTTCTCATTGTCCTCACGAATTTTCCGCGCCAATGCCATGCCGTCCATCTCGCCCATCTGAATATCCAATAATAACAAAGCTGCACTTTTATCATCTTCGTATGCAAATAAAAAGGCTTCAGCATTCATGTAATGGGTAATGTGAACAGCTTGCCCATGAAATGAAGCCCAGCCCTGTACGAGCTTTATTATTTGTTCGGCGATTGCAAGTTCATCTTCACAAATCCCTATCTTCATTATGAATACACCTCCGCACCCTTCGCTTCATCAGTAGATACTCAACCCTTGTGCTTGCGTTTTGTCGGCTTGCGTCCGTTTCTGCTGCGGCCATCAGGCGGCTTTGGTGTCCCGGTTGGAATGAGCCAAGCCTGTCCCAACTTCATAATTCCTTTGATTTGTCCGTTTGCACAGAGTGCTTGCACTCGCCTGTCAGATATGCCCCATTCCTCGCCAGCTTGTTTTGGCGTAATCCAATTAAAGTCCATGACTTGCTCCTTTCGTGCATGATGCAACCGCCAACAAGCTAATCATATAGCGACTGGACGAATAAATCAAGGGCAAATTTGTGAATGGTCAACCCTCTATTGTTACGAATGGGCGCAAAAGTTCAACCATTTCAAGGACTGAAAAACGGCTATTTCTGTGACTTTTTATAACTTGCAACTACTTCCCTAGCTTCTCTAACATTTTACAGAAAGCCACAGCCACTACAGTGGTGGCCATTGTTACAATTAAACCAGGACCAATGATCTCCGACGGGTTGGCAGAACCAAATTGCATTCGGTACGCAACTACGCTTATAGTTACAAGTTGCAGGCTAGACATATTTATTACCATAAACATACGCATACTGCGGGTGGCAGTGTCTTTCTTGGGGTTTTCTGCTTGCATTTCTTTCATAGCGCGTAGGCCGCTGGGGGTAGCTGCCCAGCCAAGCCCCAATATGTTGGCAATAAAATTAGTTGCAATGGGCTCGTGTGCGGGGTGATTCTTTCCAAGGTCGGGGAAAAGATACCTAAGCAGTGGGCGTGCCTTACGTGCCAACGCGCCAACAAGCCCTGCTTTTTCTGCGACAGTCATAAGCCCTGCCCACATAGACATGATACCGAGCATAGTTATACATAATGTAATCGCTTCCCGTGCAGATTCTATTGCAGCGTTGGTAAGCGCGGGCATATTACCTGTAAAAATAGCAATGACAATTGCTAAGAGTATCATGCCGCCCCAAATTTTATTTAACATAAAAATCCCCTTTGTTTGCGGTTATATAAAAGCTTATTCGCAAACAAAGGGGAAAATGCAATTATTTTAAAAACTCTCCACGACCATAACGTCCAATTCGATATATAGCGTAATTGCCGTTGTGCCATATCGCAGCACTCTCACTTCTACCGCCTCGCCGATTTGAGATGCACGTATGGCGTATACAAGCTGTTGCCAGTTGAATACAGGCTGCCCATTAAACCCGGTTATAATATCGCCGTCTAACATGCCGCCGCGGTATGCCGCGCGACCAGGTACTACATTTGAAACAAACACACCCAATGGCGGTATGTCAAGCTCTGCTGCCATGGCTTCTGATACCGAACTGCCCATAATTCCGAGTGCAGGGCGGCGGCCATGAATAAGATCCTCTAAAAGCGGGACAACAATATTTGAAGCGATGCTAAAGCTAATACCCTCTACATTCGTAACACCGAAAATCAAGTTAGATGCTTGGTTAATGTTTATACCAATAACTTCGCCACGGGTATTAATTAATGGGCCGCCACTATTGCCATAGTTAATGGCCGCATCTGTTTGCAGTAGTGGTAAAGTGTGGCCACCTGCGGGTAAAACTACTGTTTGGCTGGCAGAACTAAGCACACCGCGCGTAACCGCGTTGCCACCACCCATTGCATTGCCAATTGCAAGCACTGTATCGCCAACACGCATCTGGTCAGAATCGCCAAAAGTTGCGATAACAACTGTGTCTATGCCCACTTCTAAAAGCAGCGATTTTTCTACATACAAAACCGCAATGTCTGCGGTAGAGTCCATGCCCACCGGGCGGCCGTCCACAGTTCTGCCACCAGCTATTCTAACATCAAATCTGTCGCCGCCGCCACGTACGATATAATAGTTTGTAACTATAAAAATACGGGTATCATCTTCTGCAAAAATAATACCGGAACCATGTCGTTCGGTAAGGGAAGGGTTTTGTGCCGGCCGTGCGGTTATTGTCACTACCGCATCTTGTAATGCTTCTACAATATCTGCAAGCGTACCTGTTTGTTCGGTGATATCGGTAAAAGAGGGGCTTGTGCTGGTAAACGTTGCATCATTGGCAGGTTCACCATTTGTTCCAACTGTTGTGGTATTATCTTGCCGTGTAAAAAAGCCAATCCCTGCACCAATCCCAAAACCCAAGCTACCCATCCCCAACGTTGCAACCAAGAAAATTGCAACAGCCCTTTTAAACCATGGGTTATAAGCGCGTGGCGCAGGAAGGGGGCTTTTAACCGTTTCTCGATAAAAACCACCGGTTACTGGTGCGTCAAACCAGTCGCTATGGATAGTGTCAATGGATATGCTGGGCAATTCAGTTTCTGTAGCACTAGAGTTCTCTAAATCGCGCTCAATTTCCAGTTGTATATCGCTAATGCTTGTAAGTCCAAATAAATCTTGTATTTTGTTAGAATCATCATTCATTGGGGTAAACCTCCTAAAAATGTCCTAAATTCAATATATCATTCAGCCGCGAACAACGTATGAACAAATTGTAAATTTTGCATTTTTGTAAATGTCAATAGGACATTTTCTTAGAATTTTGCAATAGCTTGTTTTTCTGCTAGAATATACAAAACATCGATGCATAAAACACAACCCGAAAGGAACGAACTCAATGTTTGTAGACAATGTAAAAATTACGATACAATCCGGCAATGGTGGTCATGGTTGCATAAACTTCCGTAAAGAGAAATATGTACCAAACGGCGGCCCGGATGGCGGCGATGGCGGTAAGGGCGGCGATGTATATTTTGTTGCCGACACCGGCATTAACACGTTGCTGGACTTCCGTTTCAAAAAAAATTATAAGGCTGACGATGGCGAAAAAGGCACAGGTAGCAAATGTTCTGGCAAAAGCGGCAAGGATTTAATATTAAGAGTACCTGTTGGCACGCTTATCCGCTACGGTTGGGAAACAGACGAGCAAAACAGCCCTAGCGGGCTTGTAATGGCGGATATGAAAACGATAGGTGAGCCCCGGCTTCTTGCAAAAGGTGGGCGTGGCGGGCGCGGCAACCAACATTTTGCAACGCCTTCGCGACAAGCACCTAAGTTTTGCGAAGATGGCAGGCCAGGCAAGTCATACCAGGTGACACTGGAGCTTAAACTTATTGCAGACGTTGGCATTATCGGCTTCCCGAATGCGGGTAAGTCTACTTTACTTTCGCGCGTTACGCGTGCCAATCCAAAAATCGCAAATTACCAATTTACAACCCTTGCACCGAACTTGGGTGTTGTGCGGCACGACTTTGGCAACGACTTTGTATTGGCAGATATCCCTGGGCTTATAGAAGGCGCAAGCCAGGGTGTTGGGCTTGGGTTCGACTTCTTGCGGCATATAGAACGCACACGGGTACTTATCCACGTTGTAGATGCCGCACGGTTAGAAGACGACCTTACACCCACCCAAGCGATAGAAAAAATTAATGCAGAACTTGCCGCATATAACCCTGCTTTGCTAAAACGTCCGCAAATAATTGCCGCCAACAAAGCAGACCTGCCACTAGACGAAGCCCACATGCAAGAACTTGAAGCTTACGCAAAAGAACGCGGCTGGCCAATTTATCAAATTTCTGCTGCCACAAGCCAAGGGCTAACGGAGCTTATCCGCGGTACGGCAGAAGTGCTGCGCAATGCGCCAACTATCGCAGAGTTTGAGGCAGATTACGAAACATTCTTTGAAGCAGAACGCAGGGAAGAATCTATCACCATCGAAAAAGTACAAGACGGTGTGTTCCGTGTAGAGGGGCCTGGTGTGGAGCGTATGCTGGGTTACACTAACATGGAAGATGAAAAAGGGTTTGCATTTTTCCAACGCTTCTTACGCGAGCGTGGAATTATTGCACGTTTGGAAGAGCTTGGGATTATGGAAAACGATACCGTACAAATTTACGAACTAGAATTTGATTATTGGAAGTAGTGCCATGTTGACATTTGACGAAACACAAGACGCGTTGGATGAACTTATGTATGCGCTGCCCGAGGGTATTTTTAGGAAGCTTAATGGCGGGGTTATTTTGCGACCCGACCCGCTGTTCGACCGCAACGGCTTGCTGATTTTAGGGCAATACCATGTAGACCCATATGGCTTGGGGCGATATGTAACCATAAATTACGGCTCGCTTGTTAATGCGCATGGTCATGCATCACATTGCAGGTTTATTAAGGCACTTAGGAAAGTGTTGCATCACGAACTTACGCATCACTTGGAACACCTTGCGGGTGATCGTTCGCTTGAAATTGAAGACGCGCGAAATGTTCAAAAGATGCTTGCGGGTAAATGGAGAGAATCGCTGTGAAAAAGATACTTGTTGCGATGAGCGGCGGTGTGGATTCTTCGGTTGTGGCACATTTGTTGCGTAATCACGATTGCATTGGCGCGATGATGAAACTTTATACCAACGACGACCTCGCACCAGTAAGCAATAACAAAACTTGCTGTTCACTGGATGATGTGGAAGATGCGCGCCAAGTTGCCGCTGCAATAGATATGCCGTTTTACATTTTTAATTTTACCGATAGTTTTGCAGAAACGGTCATGGATCGTTTTGTGCAGGCATATGAGCGTGGACACACTCCAAACCCGTGTATCGACTGTAACCGTTTTCTAAAATTTGAACGGTTTCTTAACCGCGCAACGGAGCTTGAATGTACCCATATTGCAACAGGGCACTATGCCAGAATAGAGCCAGATGCTAATGGGCGTTTTTTATTAAAAATGGGGCTGGATATCACCAAAGACCAGAGTTATGTACTGTACGCTATGACGCAGCAACAGCTTGCCCGCACGTTGCTGCCGCTTGGCCGTTTAACAAAGGAGAATGTACGCCAAATTGCAGCGGCGCAAGGTTTTGTAAACGCAAAAAAGCGTGACAGCCAAGATATCTGCTTTGCACCGGACGGTGATTATGCCGCATTTATAAAACGCCACACGGGTAGGGAAGTATCACCCGGGCGGTTTATCGATAAAAATGGAAAAACACTAGGCGAACATAAGGGGATTATTCACTACACAATTGGGCAACGCAAAGGGCTTGGCATTTCTGCGCCGCGGCCGCTTTTTGTTACCAAGTTGAATAGGCAAGATAATACCGTTACCCTTGGCGAGTCAGAAGCACTTTTTACAAAAACGCTGGAAGCAAGCGATGTGAATTTTATTGCGGTAGATAGATTAGACGCGCCCATGCGTGTGCAGGCGAAAATACGGTATAGCCATACTCCGCAGCCTGCGATGCTGTGGCAAATGGGTGAGGGTAGGGTAAGGTTGGAGTTTGATACACCGCAAAGGGCAATTACGCCTGGGCAAGCGGTGGTATTTTATGACGGGGAAATTGTAGTTGGTGGCGGGACAATAGGGTAAGTACAGATTTAAGAGCTTTTATACAAGCTCTTTTTTTGTTGGTAAAATTACACGAACAAATGAGTGGTTATAGTCACAAAAGTGTACAGAATAAGACTGCTATCAGGTCTAAAAAATCGCATATGATTCGTGATAATAAACATAATGGCTGGATTCCGGGTCAAGCCCGCAATGACAAAACTCCCATAAAAATTTCTGCATAAAAAACAACTTCATTGCCAAACTATAAGTAATTAGCAAAGGGGTTATTTCATAATGAACAAAAATATAAAAAAATGGATAATAAAACTCGCATATATCACATTTGCAATCGCACTTTTAAGCGCATGTGTAAACATGTTTCTTGCGCCGCATAGCATTGCTGCTGGCGGGCTTACAGGGCTTGCCATAATACTTGAAGCGTGGCTTGGGGTAGGGCGTTCTATTGTTATATATATTGGCAATGCAATGGTTTTAGTGCTTACGTTCTTTTTCCTTGGGAGAGAGGTTTTTTACAATACGGTTATTGGGGCAATGATGTTGCCGTTTTTTATTAGCATCATGCCGCGTATCATGTTAATAAGCGACACTATGCTTTCTACGATCATTGGCAGTGCAGTATTCGGTATTGCAGTTAGCATATTGTATCGCAACAATGCATCTAGTGGGGGTACGGCTGTGCCACCGCTTATTTTGCAAAAGCATTTTAAAATTCCACCGTCGGTGGGGCTGTTTATTACAGATGGTATAGTGGTGCTATTATGCCTTCTGGTGTTCGATCTCGATGCGTTCTTTTATGCAATTTTATCGATTTTTATCACATCGGCCGCTATGAGTTATATCGAAAATGGTGCAAACAAAAAGAAAATGGTGTATATCATCAGCCAATTTCATCAAGATATTACGCGTGATATTATGCACGATATTGGCCGTGGCGTAACGGTGATCCCTGCTGTTGGTGCGTTTGATAATCAGCAAAAACCAATGCTGATGGTAACTATGAACACAAAGGATTATCAGCAGCTCCTTACCATTGTAGATAAACACGATAAGGAAGCATTTATGATAACCGACACTGTTTCCGACGTGCATGGGCAAGGTTTTACCTACGAGTCGGGCAGTATATAATACAAAAACCAGGCAAAGGTTCTACAACTATGCTTGGCTACATAAATATGTCCAAGAGGTGAATTGGACATGACAGATAAACACGGCCTAACCACAGCACAAGTGAAGGCATCTACGTTGCAACATGGCACAAACGCTCTTACAAAAAAGGCAAAAACAAGCTTCATCAGCCGCTATATTGCCAGCTTTGGCGACCCAATTATACGCATTTTGCTAGTGGCGTTGGGCATCAACATGTTGCTTATGATACGTGATGCAAACTGGTACGAGTCCGCTGGTATTGCTGTTGCGGTGCTGCTTGCAACACTCATTTCTACCCTTTCGGAATACGGTAGCGAGTCTGCATTTGAAAAACTTAACGCAGAAGCGGCGCACGTAAAATGCCGTGTGCTTCGTGACGGCAAAGTGATGGAAATTCCTATTGCAGAAATTGTTGTGGGCGACGTTGTATACATCCAAGCGGGCGAACGCATTCCTGCAGATGGCGTGCTTATTAGCGGTGCAGTGGAAGTAGACCAGTCTGCGCTAAACGGCGAAACAAAAGAGGCGCGCAAAGCTCCGTCTGGCGAGCCGGCAAGCGGCGACTTCCTTTCCGCTTCTGGGTTATTCCGCGGCAGTGTTGCATGCGCTGGCGAAGGTGCAATGCTTGTACATCGCGTGGGGGACGGTACTTTCTACGGTCAGCTTGCCGTAGAAGTCCAGGAAGCTACGATAGACAGCCCGTTAAAAACAAAACTAACACAACTCGCCAAGGTTATAAGCCGCTTTGGATATGGTGCTGCAATGGTTGTGTTTATCGCAAACTTGTTTAACTCGGTGGTGCTGGCAAACCAATTTGACACGGTTTATATATTAGAACATATTTTAGACTTTCCCCGGTTTTTTGGCGATTTAATGATGGCGGTTACACTGGGTATAACCGTTATCGTAATGGCAGTACCAGAGGGCTTACCAATGATGATAACCGTCGTGCTTAGTGCCAATATGCGCCGTATGTTAAAAGATAATGTGCTTGTGCGCAAGCTCGTAGGCATAGAAACGTCTGGCAGCCTTAATATTTTATTTACCGACAAAACAGGCACATTGACTAAGGGCATCTTAGAAGTTACAACATTTATAACTGGGAGCGGGCAAGTACTGGACGCCAACAGTTGTAAAAAAACTAAGCTATATAATCGCATTGCATTAAATGCGTTTTACAACAATAGTGCGCAGCTGGTGTCACAAAAACTAAAAACCATCGCAGTAGGCGGGAATTCTACCGACCGTGCGCTGTTAGAATATGTAAAACCGGACGCGCCCAAATTACCACTTTGCAACAAGGGTTTTGTCAAACCATTCGACTCAAAAGATAAATTTTCTGCCACGGCTATTACCGGCGAAAGCAGGGGAGTTTTACTAAAAGGCGCACCAGAAAACCTACTGCCAAACTGCCGCTTCGCGTATGACCAAAACGGAAAAACCCACAGCTTCACACATCCAGCCATTTTAAAAGAAACGCTAATTGCCCAAGCGCGCGACGGTGTTAGACTGCTTGCCCTATGCGAAGCCGCAAACGAGCAGGACGCACAGGCCAGACAAAACCTTACATTGGTTGGTTTTGTAGGGATTCGTGACGAAGTCCGCCCGGAAGCAAAAAAAGCCGTTGCCGAGGTCATGGGCGCAGGCGTGCAGGTGGTAATGGTCACAGGCGACAATAGAGAAACCGCGGTTAACGTTGCTACTAAACTAGGGCTTATTTCCCCTGGGGAAACGACTGGAGTAATCACAAGCCAAGCGTTAAACCAACTCACTGACGCACAAGTAAAGCGAATATTGCCCAAATTGCGCGTAGTTGCACGCGCGCTACCGTCTGACAAGGGGCGGCTTGTGCGCCTGGCTCAAGAATTAGATTTAGTTGCGGGCATGACAGGTGATGGCGTAAACGACGCGCCGGCTCTAAAACGCGCCGATGTTGGTTTTGCCATGGGCGACGGCACAGAAATTGCAAAGGAAGCCAGTGACATCGTTATTATGGACAACAATTTTGTTTCCATTGTAAAAGCAATATTATACGGGCGCACGATATTTAAAAGTATCCGCAAATTTTTGATATTTCAGCTTACAATTAATTTTTGCGCGGTTGGTGTTTCTGTAATAGGGCCGTTTATTGGCGTACCAGTGCCGGTAACGGTTATACAAATGTTATGGATTAATATGATAATGGATACCCTTGCAGGGCTTGCATTTGCAGGCGAAACCCCACTTGCCGAATATATGAAAGAAGCCCCCAAAAGGCGTGACGAGCCAATCATAAACCGCTATATGTTTAATCAAATTGCGACAACGGGACTATACACGGTATTACTCAGCTTGGCATTTTTCAAACTGCCGTTTTTCTTCCAATCATTCCGCAGCGATGACAATTACTTTCTCACTGCATTTTTCGCATTGTTTGTGTTCGCAGGTGTGTTTAATAGCCTAAATGCCCGCACCTACCGCTTAAACATTTTAGCTTACATTAAAAAGAATAAAATGTTCATAGGCATTATGGTTGCAGTTTCTGTTATACAAATTTTGCTTATTTATTTTGGCGGGGCTATTTTCCGCACTACAGGCCTTAACTTTGGCGAATTGGCCATGGTTGTTGCATTGGCATCTACCGTTATTTTCTTCGACCTGGGGCGCAAAATATTCCTGCGTTTTAATAATCGCAAAGGATTTATTTAACGCAAAAGCCCAAACGCTAAAATTGCGGCAATTACAATACAGCCAAAAATCATTAGCATGTGTAACTTAAAACTTTTCTGTGGTTTAGCTTTTATAATAGTAGTTTGGGCGTGGCTTGGTGCTGCGCCCGTTTGTTTTTTTAGGTTAAACTCGTTGATTATTCTTTCTGCTTCCGCAACAAAATCTACCGGCATTTCTGCCGCTGTGTTGGTGTTTACAATAAAAATCGCTTGTTCGTACCATTTTGATGCATCGCCTTTCACTAGAACCACGCGTTCTGTTTTGCCAATCATTTGCTACCTCCATTAATAAATATATGGAAATTCTAGCCATTAAGGGGTGCGAATATACAAATTAGCTGGTATAATGCTTAAAAATAACAAAGGAGAGGTTTCATATGACACAGAACCGCAGGTTTATGCATTGCCCGTCGTTTAAATCGGGAATGGCGCAAAGTGACCAATCTAAAGGGGTTGCAGCCCCTGCTTTTGGCAAGCCGATTGTAGGCGAGGTATTCACATTACCACCATTCGAAGGCATTACAAATGTTTCGTACGAAAGTTTGCTAGATTCGCGCCGTAGTGTGCGCAGTTACACAAACACACCAATGACACAGGCGCAGTTGGCGTTTATGCTGTGGAGTGTAAATGGCATACAGCACACCCGCAACGATGTTTCGTCTTTCCGTCCTGTACCAAGCGGCGGTGCGCGACATCCGTTTGAAACTTACATCACCGTTAATAACGTGGAAGGGCTTGCGCCAGGGCTTTATCATTACTTACCCGCGCAAAACATTGGCGAAAAGAAGGTGACAATACAACGCTTGGGCGATATCCCAAATTACGAAGAAACTCTGACTAATATGGTAGTTGGACAAGCGTGGGCAGCAAAAGCACCTATCGTGCTGTTTTACACATGTATCCCTTACAAAGCGGAATGGCGTTACCATGAAATGGCACACCGCGTTGTACTAATAGACCTTGGCCATGTAGGGCAGAATGCGATGCTTAGTGCGGCAGCACTGGGGCTTGGCAGCTGCTGTATGGCCGCATACGACCAGGAGATTTGTGACAAGATTATTGGCATAGACGGGCTTGATGAATACACGGTATATGGCGTTGCTGTTGGCGCACAGGCCGAATAAATGACAGGGGTTATTTACGCCGTTGTCATTTTCTTGGCATGTGTATTGGGGGCGATTGTTGGGCTTGGCGGTGGCGTTTTTATTCGTCCGATTTTAGACGCCATCGGGCATCATACTGTAATGGAAATATCGTTTTTTTCCAGCACGGCAATATTAACAATGGCGATAGTATCTACGATAAAGCGCATCAAAGATGGCATGGAAATTAAGGTAAAAATGGCGGTACTCATTTCCAGTGGGGCAATTGTTGGCGGTATGCTTGGTAATATACTTTTGCAACGCCTTATATATATAATGGCATCCGAATCCAATGTGCAAATCGTACAGATTATTGCAACGGTTGCTGTACTGCTAGCTTCCATTTTTGTAACGCTAAAAAAAGATTTACATTTTCAAATAAATAATCATGGTGTATTGCCGTTTATGGGTATTTGCCTGGGTATTATTGGCGCATTTTTGGGTATGGGCGGCGGGCCGCTTAATGTGCCATTGCTTATGATATTTTTTGGGCTGCCAATAAAAACGGCAACAGCATATTCTATTATTATTATTTTTTTCACACATTCGTCGCGGTTGGTCACGCTTGGTGTCACAGACGGGTTTGGCGGTTTTGACCTTAGCGTGTTGCCGTTTGTAATTATTGCCGCGGCAATAGGGGGCTTCCTTGGGGCTAATTTGAGCCGCGTTTTTACAGAAGCAATTGTAAAGCGGTTGTTTATTTGTGCATTAGTGGCGGTAATTGGGTTGAATTTGTTCAATGGGGTTAGGATCTGGTTTTTCTAAACTAAATAGCATGTATAAACAATAAAAGCTCTGACGTATAGTTGCGTACAGAGCTTTTTTCATATATTCATTTGTGCATTAAAGATTTGAAAAGCCTTAACTTTTTCTGACCCATAACTTTGATTTCTCTATATAGAATCAATGACATAAAAAAAATATAGGGAGATGAAAGAAATGGAAACAACAAAGGTTTTAAAGTTACTATCACTTGGGCTTTTGGCTCTCGCTATGGCGGCTTGTTCCAACCATAGCGGAAACATTGAAAATTATGAAACGGGAGTACCTATCACGATAGACACAGGCGTTACGATGGGAACACTTGCCGGACAAACATCATCGTCAATTTGCTTTGATACGGCCTCATACCTATTTCGGCGGCTAGATACCATATTAGATTCCGATGCTGACGCCGGCTATCTTTGGGGGATTAGTTTGCATGGTCCAGTTGTTATTGCCGACGCCATAACAAGATATGCTATTGCCAATATGCCCGACGTTGAAGGCGAAATATTTACAAGGCAAGGTAATTTTTATGTTGGTCGACTTCCCGAAGGAACGCAAATAGGAAACACGGCCTCTCATTTTGGTGGAAGGCGCTGGGGCATGGTTACATGGGGAATGATTGAAGCAAATGCAGACAACACCGAGCTGATTGTAGATGTAATGCTGCACGAACTTTTTCACGCCAAACAACCCTATATTTTTGAAGGGTGGTTCGGCAATACAAGTCGGAATATCCATATGCGAGAGTTGGAGGCGCGTATTAGCATTAGGCTTGAAATAAACGCCTTACTTACGGCATTGCACTCAACAGGGGATGAACGGTTGGCAGCTATTCACGATGCTCTTTCTATACGTGCCGAACGCCGCCGCCTTAACGTGAGTGCATACTTTGAAGAAAATCTCTATGAAATAGCTGAAGGAACAGCCGTATACACAGAAGCTGTTTTGGGTAGAAATAACTTGGCCGACAGAATAGCTTTGATTGAAAGATACATGGCTGTAACCGGAGATTATAACATTATAGATATGTTTGGATATTATAGCGGTGCGTTATATGCCTTGCTATTGGATGAGTTTGATATTGAATGGCGAATCGGAATTAGTTGGGAGTGCGACTTGGGGGCATTATTAAAGGACGGTATAGGCTTTACAGAAATAATACCATTTAACGAAATTGATTTAGAGCGTTATGGTTATGCCGAGATACGGCTTTTTGAAGATGCGTGGGTGGTGGAAGTTGAACGCCTATCACAGGAAGCGTGGGATGCTTTAGCAGGGCCGCTATTCTTAATTGATGCAACAGGCGAGTTTGGGCAGGGCGAAGATAACGATGTGCGCGTACTGTTTCTCCATGGTCTTGGGGTATATTCATACAATGAATTTGACTATGACGATGAAAACATATTTTTTCTTGTTGGTGGACACAATGATGAACGAACCATATTTTATGGTAACTTTACTTACGCTGCCGAATTTGGCGAACTGGAAGTTACAGGCGGATTCTTGATGTTATGGCGTGCTATGTGGCGGCACGGCATACCCGCCTACAATATAGAAGTTGATGACAACCGTATCACTGGTACCAATTGGGTACTTACATTAAATGAGGGGTTTGAGTTGCGTGAAGTTGGTGGTGGGCATTTTGCTATTACTGCACCACCCTCAACAAATAATATTCCATCTGCCGCTGCACCCCGTCATCCGTTTGCAGAAGCATTATCAGATTTTTTTGTAAATATAGCACCTGTGCCGGAACACGCTACTACAATGCCCTTTAGCACCCATGCTATTTTGGTAGATGTAGACGGCAACGGTACACAAGGTATGCTGGCTTCAAAATGGACTTACGATGTACAGCAGTATCTTCCCGCATCCTCGGCCGAATCAATTTTGGTGCATAGATTGTTTTTGCTGGCTGACAACCAAGTTCGCCCAATAGCTCTTGATAATATGGCGGTAACTCCAACAGGGCGATTGATCACAATAAATAATGTTGATGGGCAAGGTATTTCAATGAGTGCGTACACATTGCTCGGTTTTACCAATGGTCAATTAACCCCGGTAAAATCTATTATGCGTACAGCATACTATCATGGCGAAGAAGATAGCTATGCAGTAAATTACCATACCAGCGAATTTTGGAGCAGGGATGTAGAACAAGACCAGCCGCTTACCCATGCTGCATTTCATCAATTACTGACAATTCATGATTTGCATCTTGGTGCAACTCCTTTTGTGTGGGAATTCCCTGACCAGGCATCACGGATAGTGCATTTGCGTATTGAATAAACAGAAATTAAGATAATGCATTTTTACCAAAGTTCTATCTCACCCCCACCCATCATACCCTGTATATAAAAGCAATATTTAACAGGGGCTGATTTTTATGAAACAAACCACTTTTGAAAACATTCGTCAATTAGACATTTCCCTGGGTGGGGGGATACAAAGCGAAAAAATAAGAATAGACACTATTAACCATCCGGTACTTGTCATTGGCCTTGGTGGCACGGGTACAGACGCATTACTTAGGTTAAAACACCAAATTAACCGCCGTTTCAAACTGCCGGATAACCCAATAACCAAGCAGAAAAAGCCTAAGCCAGACAATATCGAGTTCCTATCGTTAGAAACTAACGAGCATGACAAAAAACGTTACCGCGGTATTTCGCTGGACGCGAATACGGAAGTGGTTCTGCTTTCCAACGCAGGTATAGGGTCTATTTTAAACAACCGCAGCACTTTGCCAGAATATATCAAAAGCTGGCTTTCGCCTAATTTGACTATCACAGATGGCACAAAAGGCGCAAGCGGTAACCGCCAAGCCGGGCGGTTATTGTTGTTTGAAAAAATAAATACCGCAATCGACGCCATCGAAAACAAAATACGCAGCCTGCGCCTAGACCAGGAAAATAAACTGCTGGTGTATATATTGTCGGGGCTTTCTGGTGGTACGGGCGGTGGCATGTTTTTGGATATCGCATATATAATCCGCGGGATTATGGAGCGCGAGTACGGCAGCAAGGGCGTAGACAAAGTAGAAATTGGCGGGTACTTGTTTACGCCGGATGTAAACCTTTCTGGCAATAACCTAAACATACATACGGAAGAATATATCCAGCGCAACGGTTATGCTGCATTAAAAGAGCTTGACTACTGGATGAACCTAGAAGAGCGTCAAGGCGAGCGTTTTTGCCAAAAATACGGTACACGGCTGGAAGTAAACAGCGGGCTTGCGCCGTTTAACCTATGTCATTTGGTAAGTGCCAGCAATGTAGATGGTGTGTTTCTAAAAGGTGCGTACGATTACTGCATGAACGTAACCGCAGAAAACATCGTAAATTTCCTTGCGTTGGAGGAAAAGGAATCTGGCCAAGAGTTTGCTGTGCAGGATTATTACAGCAATCTTCTTTCTAATATCAGCACCATGAAAACAAACCTGCCGCCAGGTATGCCCCATGCCGCAAATTTTGTGTACAACATCATTGGTGCGTCCGCCGCGGTGCTACCTACGGAATGGCTTAATGCCTACATTGCGCATGGGCTATTCCGCGAAGTTGCAGCCATGTTTGATGCAACCCCAGACGACCACGACCTTAGCCAATTTGTGCAGGCGGCAAAATTAGACATTTCTGCATTGGGGGCGGAGCTGGCACGCAGTCTGCCACCAATCAAATTGGATTACGCCGCAACAGATTACTACAGCTATCAAAATGTCATCAGAACTGGGCGCGTGAACATAGATGACAAATTACAGGAAATATATAACGCCGCCAAGCGTGAATTGTCTAAATCACGCGGCCTAAAAGACCTGGTACTGCAAGCAACCAAGACAGAACTTACCGCAACATTTTTAAACCCGGTGCAAGGTCCAATTTTCACGTCGCGGCTTATTGCAAGCGACCAAAACCCGTGCTTGGCATCCCGTATAAAAGCCTGCCAGCAACACCTGCGCGAGAAAATTCAAACTATAACAGAAGAAATTGACGCGCTGGAATTTTTGGCAGAAAGCCGCCTGGAGGATGCACGTAAGGCAGTCTTCTTTACGAAGGAAAGCAAAAAAAATACATACATCGAAGCTAAGGTTAGTGCCTGCCAAGCCCGCTTACAGCGCGATTGCTTTACAACGCTGATAGACGTGTATAAGGATTTGGCAATTGCCATAGAAAAAGAAAATGACAAAATATATGCCGTGTATGTAGAAATTTTGCAAGAGGTTAACAAAATCTTAAACAGTAATGCGCAGTTACTATGCCAGCCTTTGCAACATGAAAACAATCATAAGCTATATCATTGGGACGTTGTAAATGCCACAGATGCCATGCCAGAAATTGACGAGGCCATGCAAGAAATAGGTGCAGAACAACTCATGCGCGATCTGGCAAAAACCTTAATAGACGAATCTGCACGTTTCTTAAACGACAACCAGCCAGATATTATCGGTGCGATATCCGACTTCATTTATGACCAGTTTGGCAAGCTAATGTCACGTACAATGTCGGATTACCTAAGCCTAAAATACGGACGCGACCGTATCATTGAACATATTATAGAAGCCGAAGTTGCACCACGGCTTTTTAAAGATGCAAAGCCTGTTTTTAATCTGGATAACGCCGCTGGGCTGTTTAATTTCCCAAGTTACGGCATGGTTAGCGTACCGTGGAACACACCGGAAATTATCCGTGGAATAGAAGCTTACCAGCAGCACGCCCTTTCCAATTTACGGTTTAATATCCGCAAAAGTAATATCACAGACCGTATTTTCTGGTTAAATACACAAAACGGCATTCCGCTGTTTGCCTATACGCCCATAAAAGTATACGAAGAACTTTACGAGCGTACAATAAACACACGTGAAGGGGTAGGGCGGCACTTAGTAATGAACGATAACGACAACTGGGTTAACTTACCGTCGCCAATACCCGAAAGCTTGTGGGGTGACACGTATCACAACCCACGCCAAAAAGCTTTTAATGACGATGCCCGCACAATTTTTGCAACCTCGGTCAAAAACGGCTGTATTAAAGAGTCGGACGGACAGTATATATGTACATTAACTAATAGTTTAGACCTAACCGACTATAGCCTGGACGTTAAAACCGACACAAAAATATTGCACGCTGCCCTGCGCAAATTACAAGACATGCAAGAAAACGGGTTTGCACCTGCCCATGACGGTAAGCGCGTAATTGCCTGTACTGTCGTAAAAGAAGAAGCCGAAGCGCACTTTATACGTAATCTTACACTCATAAACTTCGCTAAGGCAGAAAATGCAAAATACGCAAAACTCGCGCGCAAAATAGCCGAAATAGAGGAACTTCTTTCCAGTACAGAAAATGAAAATGGCCAAATCGACGAATTCCTACGCACATTAACCTGCGAAGCGATAGTCAAGCGCGGTGCGCATTATGTATACGAAAAGGAGCTGGAAGACGACCCATGGCCGGCGTTTGTCAATTTGTTAGAGCAAGCCGACTACCCGGAATACGCCATGTTCGAGAATTATAAAGCCTTGCCTACAACTCGCCAAAAAATGCTTAAATCAAAGGCCAAGCATCACGAAGAAACCTGGCAGAGCGACAAATTGCTTATTAACATGAAAAAATGGCAGGGCAAAATGGCAGTGCGCAAGAACCAACTGGACAAAGATATGTGGAAATATTCTGACGGGACAAAAATATACGCATTTTACCGCAATGTTCTACTACGGCTAAATTCGCAAGTTGAAGCCATGCAGGGGTAGACAGCGTGCAATTATTTATGTAATATTAGCGAAAAAAGGAGATGGTGCTATGTCACGCAGTGTTTACGATTTTACATCCTCAAGGAGCGAGGAAGAATTAAAAACATTTGTAGACAATTTTCCACTGACGTCGGGCTTTAAACTTGCCAATGTTAAAGGCGAGATGATGTTTAGAAAAGGTGAGGACATTGGTATGTTGCCACCGCAGTTTATCAAAATAGAGATAAATGGCAACAATGTCCATATCGAAGCCTTTGTTAAAACAATTTTGGGCGAATCTCAACTCACAGGTATTTTTGGCATAGCGGCAAAAAAACCACTAAAGAATACAGTGGAAACAATTATGCAAACTTTAAAGTAAAAGTAAAGATAAAAGAAAACCCCGCTTGCGCGGGGTTTTCTTAGTAAGCTTCTACTCTAGCATTTTTTACAGTAAACTTTAAAGATGTTTTTTCTTGCCCGTCAACTACTAGTTGGGAAAAAGCTGGGATACATACCAAGTCGATACCGTTTGGTGCTACATAACCTCTTGCAACTGCAATGCTTTTTACCACTTGGTTGACAGCCGCCGCACCAATGGCGTTAATTTCCACTGGCTCGCCATTACGTAAAATAGCAGCAATAGCACCAGCAACAGCTTTAGGTTCCGATTTTGATGACACTCTTAATGTTTCCATAACATTTCGCCTCCTATTATGATAAGTGTGGTGACTTTCTACAGTAATTATAACATATAACCACAGGTTTTTCCAACAAAAAAATTAAGATATATACTTTTTCATATTTTTTAGTGCATTTTTTTCTAAACGCGACACCTGGGCTTGGCTAATGCCTATTTCGTCTGCAACTTCCATTTGTGTCTTGCCTTCAAAAAAACGCAGCGACAAAATCATTTTTTCCCTGTCACCAAGTCGTTTTAATGCCTCTGAAAGCGATAAGTTCTCTAGCCAGCGGTTATCGGTATTTTTTTCGTCGCTTACTTGATCCATTACATAAATTGCATCAGCACCATCTTGATATACCGGCTCAAACAAACTGACGGGGTCTTGTATCGCGTCCAACGCAAATGTTACTTCTTCTTTTGGGACACCCATTTCTTTGGCAATTTCGGCGATATCAGGCTCTTTGCCATTTTTGGCTGTTAAAACTTCGCGTATGCTTAACGCGCGATATGCCGTATCACGTAGCGAACGGCTAACTCGTATCGTGTTGTTGTCCCTAAGATAGCGACGTATTTCTCCAATAATCATTGGCACAGCGTAAGTGGAAAATTGCACGCCATGCGATGTATCAAAATTGTCTATCGCTTTAATTAAGCCTATGCACCCCACCTGAAAAATGTCGTCTATATACTCGCCGCGTCTGTTAAAACGCTGGATAATGCTTAACACTAACCGCAGGTTGCCAAATATATATTTTTCGCGAGCCTCTTCGTCACCCTCTTGTATGCGTGCAAAAAGCGTCCGCTTTTCATCCCCTTTTAAAACCGGTAGTTTCGATGTGTTTACCCCACAAATCTCTACCTTGCTGTTGTGCATAAAAACCTCCTGGAAATGCTATTGTATTAATTAGCATGTCCAAGAGGATTCAAACTAAACTGGAAATTTATGCGAAGTTTTTATTTGCAATTACCCTACCAATACACTAAACAACCGTTCTCCAAACCACAATGCCGCCAATGCACCCATACACAAAAACGGACCAAATGCTATATACTCGCCACGTTTTGCCCTATCTGTCACTAATAAAAATGCGGCAAAAACACCACCGCCAATAAACGCAAAGAAAAACGCCCCCAATGTAATTTGCCAACCCAGGAACAACCTAACTACCGCCATAAGTTTATAATCACCATAGCCAAAACCATCTTTGCCTGCGATAAAAATTGTTAGCCTATCAATAATAAATAACGGTGCAACACCTGCAACCGCACCGAGTAGCGCATTCAACCATGTTTGGGAGTGGGGGAATAATATTGGAAAAAAGCTGCCTAGTGTAACCCATGCGATACCCCAAGCCGCGCCAAAAATCATAAACCCGTCCGGGATTTCTTGCGTTTCCAAATCTATAAAAGAAACCGTTAGTAACACAAATGCCAATGCACAAAGCGGGATAGCAGATAGGCTAGGGGAGTATATTGCCATGAACACAAACAATAACCCACAAATAAGCTCCACTAGCGGATAGCGCACACTAATTTTTGCCTTACATGTGCGGCATCGCGCCCGTAGTACCAACCAGCTCAACACAGGAATAAGGTCGATAATCGTCAACTGCCGATTGCAAGAAACACACGCAGACGGCGGCTTTATTATCGACTTATTTAGCGGCAAGCGGTAAATTATCACATTAGCAAACGAACCAAAAGCCAGCCCAATCAAAAATGTAAAAATATTTACCATTACATATGTTTCTTTATGGCAAGAATCTCGTCACGTATAGCGGCTGCTTGTTCAAACTGAAGCTCCGCAGCGGCTTGCTTCATTTGTTTTTCCAGTTTCTTAATTGCGGCAATAAGTTCGTCACGGCTCATAGACTCTGCATCTTTGACAAGGGTGGGGGACTTCTGCTCTGCTACTTTTGTAAGCTGGATACGCTCGTGTATTTTCTTTGTGATAGAGCGTGGGGTTATGTTATTTTGGCGGTTATATTCTTCTTGAATGGCGCGGCGGCGGTTTGTTTCTGTAATTGCCGCGTTCATGGAATCTGTAACGGTGTCTGCATACATAATTACACGCCCGTCAACATTTCTAGCCGCACGCCCAATCGTTTGTATCAATGATGTATTGGAACGCAAAAAACCTTCCTTGTCGGCGTCCAAAATGGCAACCAGCGCACATTCCGGGATATCAAGCCCCTCGCGCAATAGGTTGATGCCCACAAGCACATCAAAAACGTCCAGGCGCAAATCGCGGATTATTTCCAGTCGCTCCAGCGTGTCAATGTCCGAATGCAAATAGCGTACACGAATGCCCGCTTCTTTTAAATAAGACGTTAAATCCTCTGCCATGCGCTTAGTGAGCGTTGTCACAAGCACTTTCTGCTTTTTCTCCGCCAAGGCATTACATTCGCCGATAAGGTCGTCCACTTGCCCTTTAACCGGGCGTATAAGAACTGGTGGGTCAAGCAGCCCCGTAGGGCGTATAATTTGCTCTACTTCCAATTCTGTATTTTCATGCTCAAATTTTGCAGGCGTAGCAGACACAAACAACATTTGGGGGATTTTTTCTTCAAATTCTTCAAACTTTAACGGGCGGTTGTCCATCGCAGATGGCAAGCGAAAGCCGTATTCCACCAATGTTTCCTTGCGCGAACGGTCGCCTTTATACATACCACCAACCTGCGGAATAGTCACATGCGATTCGTCTGCCATAATAATAAAATCATCTGGGAAATAATCGAATAATGTATACGGTGTCGAACCTGGCTCACGCATAGAAAGATGCAGTGAATAGTTTTCTATCCCGCTACAAAAGCCGACTTCCTGCATCATTTCTATATCGTACCGGGTGCGTTGCAATAGGCGCTGCGCTTCCAAAAGCATACCCTGGCCGTTTAGATATGCCAGCCGCTGCTCAAGTTCTGCTTCTATGCGCTTGATGGCCTCACGCAGGCGGTCTTGCCCTGTAACATGGTGCGAAGCAGGGAAGATAACAATATGTTCGCGTGTTGATACAACCTCGCCCGTCAAGGCATGGACTTCCGTTATGCGGTCAATTTCGTCACCAAAAAATTCTATACGTATAGCCATATCAGACGAGTTAGCAAGAAAAACTTCCAAAACATCGCCACGCACGCGGAAAGTACCACGTGTAAAGTTCATATCATTGCGGTTATATTGGATTCCTACCAACTTGCGCATAATATCGTCACGGTCGCGCGTCATGCCGACGCGTAGCGATAGCATAAGGTCGCGATATTCCGTAGGGTCGCCAAGGCCATATATACACGACACAGACGAAATGATAATTACATCGCGCCGCTCGAATAGGGCAGATGTTGCCGAATGGCGCAACCGGTCAATTTCTTCATTTATAGCAGAATCCTTTTCTATAAACGAATCCGTAGACGGCACGTACGCTTCCGGCTGGTAATAATCGTAATAGCTAACAAAATACTCGACCGCATTGTTTGGGAAAAATTCTTTAAACTCGCTGTATAGCTGCGCAGCAAGGGTTTTGTTATGTGCCATAATCAACGCTGGTTTTTGTAGTTCTTGTATTATATTTGCCATGGTAAATGTCTTACCAGAGCCTGTTACGCCCAGCAAAGTCTGAAAACGCTTGCCATTTTTAAAACCTTCCGCAAGTGCTTTAATAGCTTCTGGCTGGTCACCGGTTGGTGCAAATGCTGATTCTATTTTAAATTCCACGCAAGAACTCCTTTATGCACAAAGTTTTCCACACAACTATTCGCAAAAGTTGTCTTTTGCGAATAGTTGTGTGGATTAATCTGTGGGGAACTTTCCCCCACTATTTCACCAATTTACTCATAAACCGTTCAGCGTCTATGACAAACCTATCATGTGTACCACTACCAATTTCTTTATCGCCTTCACATGCAAAAACTGTAAATGAAATTTTGCGTCCGTCAATATTTGTAATAATTGCTGCGGCATTAATGTTCGCACCCAATGGGCTTGCAGCAATGTGCGCCACGTTAATTTGTGTACCTACAGAGGTTTGTCCGGGGTCCAGGCTGTCTGCGATGCATTCACAGGCAGCCTGCTCCATAAGGGCTATCATCATAGGTGTGGCAAACACATCTAGGCTGCCGCTGCCAACGGCTTTTGCTGTATTATATTCGTTTACTGCTGTTTTAACTGTTGCTGTTTTACCAACTGTCATGCGGCTACCCCCTGTGTGGTTCTATCAGTTCTAAAATACTAGCCTTAGGTTGCGCGCCAAGAGCCTGTTCAACCACACGGCCGTTTTTAACTACTACTAGAAGCGGAATGCTCATTGCACCAAAACTGGCAGCAAGCTCTGGGTCGTTGTCTACGTTTATTTTGCCGACTTTGATATCATCAAACTCAGCTGCTATTTCGTCTATTATTGGCCCAACCATACGGCATGGGGCACACCATGGTGCCCAAAAATCTAATAATGCAGCTTTGTCCGAATTCATAATCTCTGTTTCAAAGTTTTGCTTTGTAATTTCTAATGCTGACATAAAAACCTCCAAATATAGATAGATTTTGTGTGACACAACTGTTGGTTTATAAATTATCAACCATTGGTGGTACATTGCAACCAATGATATATTGCGGCATTTCTCCAAATAGTTTAACCTGTGGTTACATAAAAAATAAGGAGGGCTAAAACATGCCTAGTTTAGGAAACCGAATTAATGAATACCGCCGCCAACGCAACATAACACAAGAGCAGTTGGCAGAAGCAATGGGGGTTACATCGCAAGCCGTAAGCAAATGGGAGAACGATATCTCGTGTCCAGACATTTCGATATTACCGCAACTGGCGGACTATTTTAGCGTTAGCCTTGACAGGCTAATACGCGGTGAAGAGCCAATGCGCCCGCAGGTTTTGCAAGGTAATGCCCGCAAAGATATTAACACCATGGTGCTAAGAATGGTAGTTGATTCCTCTGGGGGTGACAACGTAAAAATTAACATCCCAATGGCATTAATCATTGCTGGGCTAGAAATGGGGATACCATTGGCCAATATCGGCGGCAATGGCGCGGCTAATGATGCGATGAAACAAATTGACTTTAGTCAAATTGTAAAACTCGTGGAATGCGGCATGGTTGGTAATTTACTGGAAGTAAATAGTGCTGACGGTGATATTGTTAGAATCTTTGTTGATTAGGTGGGGTTATGCGGATAAAAATAAACTCTGGGGGGCGCAAGTTTAACTTACGGATACCCACGCGCTTGTTCTTTAACCCCATTAGTGCTGCAATATGCAAAGGCGCAGTTACAATTGGGCGTACATCATTTGACAATAACAACATAAACCTAAGTTCCCTATCCTACCGCGATATTCGTAAGTTATTTAAAATTATCCGAATGTCCCGCATATTGCTAGATGGCGAGCCACTAATTTCCGCCTGTAGTGCGAACGGCGAGATTGTGGAAATTTGGTTATAAAGCGTCTATGCAAAATATTCTTTCACATTATTGTAGGAAATATCCGCCGCAATTTTGCACAGCAAATCCATATCCTGCGGGAACTCCCCTGCTTCCACCCAAAGGCCAAGCTGGTTGGCTAGTATTCGCCTAAAATATTCGTGACGCGGGTATGAAATAAAGCTACGGGAGTCGGTCAACATTCCAATAAAATTGGCAAGCAAGCCATGATTTGCAAGTGTCACCATATGCTTTATCATTCCTGGCTTATTGTCGTTAAACCACCATGCGCTACCCCATTGCATACGCCCTTTTATGCCATGCCCGGCAAAGTTACCAATTGTTGTGGCAAGCATGTCATCTGCATTGGGGTTTAATGCGTACAAAATGGTGCGCGGTAACGAGTCGTTTTTCTCCATGCCGTCAAGTATGCGGTTTATTGCAAGCGAAAAACCGTCATCAGACATGGAATCGAACCCTGTGTCTGCGCCAACCAATTGGAACATACGGGTATTATTGCTGCGTTGCGCACCCATGTGTATTTGCATTACCCAGTTACGTTTTGCGTATTCGCCGCCTAAGAAAAGCATAATTTGCGTTTTGTAGGCGGTTATTTCGTTGTAGGAAAGGGCTTCACCTGCAAGTGCTTTCTTTAGCGCGGCATCGGCACATGCGATTGTTGCGGCAGTATTAAATACGGGCGGTTCCAACGAATGGTCAGAAATGCGGCAGCCCACATTGTGGAAATGATCTATTCTATTTTGTAAAGCAGCAGTTAGCGATTCCCAATTGTTTATTGTAACCCCTGCCGACTCCCCTAGCCTACTTACATATGTCGCAAACGTTGGTTTTTCTAAATCCATTGCATTCGCCGGGCGGAAGCTAGGCTGCACACCAGGAACACCGCTTAATTTTTGTATGTTTATGTGGTGTTCAAGATTATCTGCCGGGTCGTCTGTGGTGGCAAGCCATTCTACGTTACTTTGTTTTAGCAAATTGTGGACGTTAAAGTCTGCTTTGTTAATATAGCTGTTACATAGTTCAAAAAGCTCTGCTGCGCGAGCCTTTGTAATTGGTTTGTCATAACCAAAATACTCGCGCATTTCTAGGTGCGCCCAGTGGTGTACAGGGTTGCCGATTGCTTTTTCCACCGTTGCACAAAACGCTTCAAATTTCTCGAAATCTGGCGCGTTGCCTGTGATGTGCGTTTCTGGGATACCATTGTGGCGCATGAGCCGCCATTTGTAATGGTCGCCACCAAGCCATAGCTCTGTTATGCTACGGAAACGATTGTTGCCCGCAATTGCAGCAGGGTCTAGGTGGCAATGATAGTCGATAATCGGCAGGTCTTTAATGTGGTTGTATAAGTCCACCGCCGTGCCGTTTTGCAAAAGAAAATGCTCGCCCATAAATGTTTTCATTACTCTGCTCCCTTTATCTTAGATATATTCCTTGGAATTTGTCACACATAATGGTATGATACGACAAATACACAAGAAAGGGAAGACAAAACCATGAATAAATATGTAAAACTTGCCAAGGAACTTGGTGCAACAAATGCAGTTAAATTTAATATTGAGGATATTGTTTTTGACCCACGCGTGGTACTTAAATGCATTTTTGGTTGTAGCGACTATGGGCGCAACCACACCTGCCCGTATCAAAAATCGCCTCTAACCATGGACGAATATCATGCAATTTTTAAGCACTTTTCCTGGGGAATAATTATTGGCTGCAAGGATAAGCATGTTAGCCAAAAAATTTCCTATGAAATTGAACGCCAGGCATACTTAGACGGGCATTATTTCTCGTTTTCGCTAAGCGATTGTGGTTTATGTAAGGAATGTGCAAAAGTGCATGACCGGTGCTGTAATGTGCCTACCAAGGCACGCCCTGCGTTCCATGCTGTGGGCATAGACGTTTTTAAAACGGTGCATAAGTTTGATTTGCCGCTTAATGTGCTTGTGACGAAAGATGACGAAGCGAATTGGTATTCCGCGGTGTTTGTAGAGTAAATAAAAAAGGAGCAATTTGCTCCTTTTTTAAACCCAAAGCTGTCTTTCACTTCTAATCACACCACCACACGCCGCAGCTCTATCAACCAACATCGACAGATACAAGTCTTGCGAGGCCTCGTCTAACCCATAAAAAGGCTCCCCACCCCGCACATATTTAGCCATGTTATCCAAGCATGTAGCCACTGCAATTTCGTCGTCTGCAAGCCGTGAGCCTTGATACGGGTTACGATAAAGCCACTGCCCGTCGCCAATTACCCCTTTTAGGTCAAAACCCTCGAAGTTATCCTCCATGCCTAAATCTTTGCGAACAAACTCAGATTCTATTGGCGTTTTAAAGTCATGTAAATATTTGATTTTATGGTTAAAAAGCTCCCCGCGTTCCCCTTTTACTTGAATGATTGCGGAGCGCACCCACGAACGGTGTTGGTCTGTTTCAAAGTTGAGCAACCCGGTTTTACCATTAAAATTTAGTACAGCGATGGTTTGAGTTTTATTTAAAATGGTTTCTTGCCCCGGTTCACCTTCACGAGTATATCCGCCAACTACAGATACAGGAAACTTGGTTGCAGTTATTTCGGCATTTTCGAACCCCACACCAAGGTATCGTCGTATTAGCGCTATTGCATGATAGCCGTGGGTGTACGAGATTTGTGCGTGTTGAATAGCCCCTAGCTTGCCCGTTTGCAAGAAGCGTAACCGTGCCGTATGCATAGGCTGGAAAGGATACTGCTCTGCTATTTGAATTTTTGCGCCCGCTGGTAATATATTGTGGAAATGTACCAGCGACTCTATGTCTGTTGCAGGCGGTGTTTCCAGCAGTACAGGTATGTCGCGATTCAATAAATCTAATGAAACATCTACATTTGCCGACGCCGTTACAGATACGACCATAAACATAGGTTTGGTTGACGCTAATAATTTATCTGCTGTTTTATAACATTTAACCCCAAAGGCGCGATTAAACTGTTCCGCTTTATCGTTATTTCTTGTAATAACGCCTGCGACCTCAAAACGCTCTGGCAGAGCTTTGGCTACTCTAAGAAAGAATTCAGACCGCCAACCACTTCCATATAATCCAAATGATACTTTCATGGCAATGTCCTTTCAATATGTACTGTAGCTTTCTATCAGTTTTATGATATACTTGTCAAAAAAATACGGAGGTATTGCACATGACTTACACAACAGAAGGCGTTTGCAGCAAAGAAATACGCTTTGAAGTGGAAAATGGTATTATAACAGAGCTATCATTTGTTGGTGGCTGTAACGGCAATTTAAAGGGCATCGCAAAGCTTGCCATTGGCCGCAAACCAGAAGAAATAATAGAAATCCTTGGTGGGATACAATGCGGCGGCCGCCCTACTTCCTGCCCAGACCAACTGGCAGTAGCGTTACGTTCGTCGCTTGTCTAATTTGCGCGATATAAACTGCCCAAGTGCTTGCACAATTTGTACGATAATGACTAAAATAATTACTGTGTAAACAAGTACATCTGTGCGGTGGCGTTGCATTCCGTAGGAGTTGGCAATAGCCCCTAGCCCGCCACTACCAAGTACACCCGCCATTGCGGAAAATGTTATTAAATTAATAATGAGCAAAGTAAACCCGGCCACTAGCCCCGGGGCGCTTTCCGGTAAAATAACGCGAAAGATTATTTGCCGGGTAGTTGCCCCTGCGGCTATGGCCGCTTCTATTATACCCGTGCCAAGTTCCTTTAAAGTAGCTTCTACTACGCGTGACATAAATGGTATGGCAGCGATTGTAAGTGGCACAATTGCTGCTTCGCGCCCAATAGACCTGCCCACGATGTGCCGTGCTAGTGGGAACACCAAAATGATCAGCACCACAAACGGGATACTGCGCCCAATGTTCACAATTAACCCAACTATACGGTTGGGGATTGGCATTGGGTTTATGCCGTCTTTATCTGTTATGTATAAAAATAACCCAACGATAATACCCGCAATAATTGCGAATAAAGATGCCCACGCGACCATAAACAATGTGTTAATTGTTTCTGTGGTTAAAATCCTGCGCATGTGCTGTACATAGTTTTCAAACTGTCTTGTATTCCCGTCCGATAATCTGTATGCAAGGTTGTTTAGTGTTTCTTCAGAAAATCCTAATCTTAAAAGCAAATTATACATGGTCTATAACCTCTACATTCACGCCGTTTTTGGTAAAATAGTTTAATGTTTCGGTAACCGAATCCTCTGTGCCAATTATTTCTAACACAAGCGACCCAACCATTGTGCCGCCTACGGATTCTATATTGCCGGATAAAATAGAGAGTTCGATGTCAAACTTGCGTACAACATCGTTGATAAATGGGCGGCGTGCACATTTGTCTATAAATACAGCACGGCAAATTTTGCTGCTCCTACCTGTGGGGGTGGTTTCTTTTAGCCATTCTTCGTTTACATATTCTTGGGAGAAAAACCGCTTTGCGGTATCAGTTTTGGGGGCGGTTAGCACATTAAGCACTTCCCCCATTTCAATTATCTCCCCGCCTTCCATAATGGCTACATGGGAGCAAAGGTCTTTGATAACGTCCATCTCGTGGGTAATAACAAGGAATGTTACACCTGTTTCTTTTCCAATTTTTTTGATAAGTGCCAAAATAGAGCGCGTTGTGTCTGGGTCTAGTGCAGAAGTTGCTTCGTCACAAATCACAAGTTCTGGTTTGCTGGCAAGGGCGCGAGCTATGCCAACGCGCTGCTTTTGCCCGCCAGAAAGGGTTGCCGGATAAGTATTTGCTTTTTCCGTAAGCCCTACAACGTCCAACAATTCTGTGACTCTGGCTTGTATTTCTGCTTTGGGGAAATTTGAGATACGCAATGGGAACGCAATATTTTCAAAAACAGTGGCGTTCATAAGCAGGTTAAAATGCTGGAAAACAAAGCCCATTTTTTTGCGGGCTTCGCGCAGTTTTCTACCTTTTAATTTTGTGATGTCATGCCCGCCAAATAAAATTTCGCCGCTGTCGGCTTTTTCCAAGGCGGAAATGCAACGCGCAAGCGATGTTTTTCCTGCACCGCTTAGCCCGATAAAGCCGAAAATTTCGCCTTTATTAACGGTAACGCTCACGTTGTTTAACGCTTTAAACGCGCCATCGTTGGTTTTGTATGTTTTGCTTAAATTTTTTACGGTTAGCATATTTTATATCCTATATCGCTGATAGCGTGAGTTTTATCATTTTTGTAAAAGATGTTTCGCGTTCCTTAGCGGTCATAAGCTCGTCACAGGAGAATACTTTATCAGAAATTGTACATAAACACAGCGCGTTTTTGCCAGCTTTAGCCGCTGTGGTGTACAGCGCGGCAGATTCCATTTCTACTGCAAGCACACCCATACGCAACCACGCGTTCATGCCCTCGGTATTGTCGTTGTAGAAAACATCGCTGCACAGCAGGTTGCCGGTGTGCAATTTTATTCCCATTTTATCGGCAACAGCTTGCACTTTTAGCATAAGTTCAAAAGAGGCGATGGGGGCGAAAGTACCGGGGCAGCGCGCGGCAATTGCTGGGTAATTGGACTCTGTGCACACGCCAACACCCATTACAACATCGCCAAGCTGTAAATCCATATTAATCGAACCCGCCGAACCTATGCGGATAATATTGTCCACATCGTAAAAATTAAACAGTTCTGACGCATAAATACCGATAGACGGGCAGCCCATTCCGCTTCCCATGACCGACACCATTTGACCATTGTAGGTACCGGTATAACCAAGCATACCCCTAGTTCCATTAACTATTTTGGCATCTTGTAGAAAATTTTCTGCAATAAATTTTGCCCGTAAAGGGTCACCGGGCATGAGTACTGTTTTTGCAAAATCGCCCAGTTTTGATTCGATATGTGGGGTTGGAATAGGCATGATAAATGCTCCCTTCAAGTGAAAAACAATTGAATTTGTACCACGATAGATTATAATATGTCTAAGACAATGTCAAACGATTTTGGCCAAAAGGAGAGATATCATGCGAATTTTAATGTTTTGTGACGACCATTACCACCCTGGGCAAGTGCCGATTGAGGGGGTAAAACCTTTGCAGGAAAAAGGCTACCAAATTGATGTATGCAGCGACGCAACGGGCTTTTGTGTGGATAGCTTGAGTGACTACAACGTAATTATTATGAGCAAATGCGACAATACCTCTTCCAAAGATACAACAAGCTGGAAAAATGAAGCGGTGCAACATGCAATTATTAAATTTGTAGAAGATGGCGGCGGGTTACTGGTAACACACAACGGCACTGTTGCGGGCAAGAATACCCAAGCATTGGACATGCTCATTGGTTGCCGTTTTGGCAACCACCCCGATATGGGAAAGGTTACATTTGGTGTAGTAAAGTCCCACCCTGTTACTAAAAGCGTTGAGTTGTTTTGCGAAGAAGACGAGCATTATCGTTTGGAAATTTTGTGTGACGATGTTGATGTTCTTGCGGCATCGTACCAGCCTGCAAAAGGTGATGCGGCTAAATACGATACCGAACCTTATTTTAATTATCCGCATTGTATTGCGCCAAGCGCATATGTACGCACCCAAGGTAGGGGGCGCGTTTGCGTGCTTACTCCTGGGCACACTGTAATTGTGTGGTATAACGAGAACTTTCAAAAGTTGCTGGAGAATGCACTTATCTGGTGTGGTGGTAACTAACGCACCCACATGCGTCGGTAATTCGATAGCCTACCGTACAGTCATGTGGGGCGGGTTCCCATGTTAGGGTAAAGTTTTCACCTGCAACAAACTCATCTCCCCTAACCCACTTTTGGGTATCGTTAGTGCATTCCAAATAATAAATGGTAATTGTATCGCCCGGCAAAATAAGGTCATAACCTTTTTGGTAAACACGTTCGTTAATGTTGCGGCTACCGAGTATTTTCCCGCTTGGTTGGGCTATAACAATATCAACTTCGCGATGGTTAATTTGCGCGGGCATAGCATATAAACGGGTATTTTCTGTGGTGGTTATCGGATATAGTGCCACAGAGTGCCCGTTTATTTTTGGCCATAAATGCGATTCTTCCAATTGCTGCAAACCTATCAAGCGAAATGTGTTTGCCTCTTGTTGTTGCCAAAGCGCAAATTCACGGTTAGTAACCGGTGCAGCGTCTGCTCTGCTAGTCAATCCGCAAAAAAATTGATTAAGGAAGTTCGTGTACCCGCTATTCATCGCTAACGCTGCATATGTTTCCAATGACGAGTCGCCTAGTGACTTGCCACCATAGATATAGAATGTGCTAAGCCCCCACAAATCTATATCGGAATTGTGGCGGTTATACACCACGCAATTTTCCAAAGCTTGAAGTACGGCTTCCGATTCTGTTGGGTACAACTCGTATAACAAAACCGCCATATCGCCAATATCAACCATATCGGAATAGTTATCGCGTGGGCTGCCTTCGCCAAAGGTTTTGGTTAGCCCACGTCGTTTTGCCAATTCAAAAAAACCAATGTTTGTGTCTATATCTGCCCCAGACATAAGCTTGCCCATGGTATCCATAACCGGTGCTACCTTTGCTAAATCTACAACAGACAGGGTTAAAATCTCGTCGCTATTTGGGCCGTAAAAATCTATAAATGTGTCTACAATTACCTTACCCAGCGCGAAGCCATTCATTTGCGGCGTGTCGTTTAATACGCCAAGAAACTTATAATCCCAGCCGTCACCGGGTTCTAAATCTTCTGACGCTATAAACACATGGGCATAATCTGCGGCTAAAATCGCCATTTCCACTGTTGCCATTAGGCACGCGTCAAAACCAAGGAACTCCAGCTTTTGCGCTGCAAGCCCCGCCTCGTCAAAAGCTTGTATCATCTCCAGTAGTGTTAAGCTACTGTTGTTAAATTTTTCGTCATGCCCAAAACCAACAATCGACCCACCGCCATGGTCCCACATGATTAGCCCGTACTTTTCTGCAGGAAAGTGCTCTATGGAATACATAATAAAATTGCGCAGGGTTGTTGGGTTGCCCATGTCAACCAACCCCATGCTGTCAAGCTCGTTTATCCAGCCATCTTCAAGCTGCCAAATGACACATTCGTTTGCGGGGATTGCACTATTTAGCCACTGCTGCGTACCGCCTGTTAAAATGATTACATTAGCATTGTGCGAACGCAGCCCAGAGTCCAGCATTTCTGCAAGGTCGCTTGTTGCAAGGCCAAAGTCACTTTCCAAGTCCGACCCGTTCATATATATCATAATGGTGTATGGCGTTAATCCGTCAGTTATTTCCTCTACCATTGGGTGCGGATAATCGGTGCAAGATGTGCAAACAATTAAAGCAAAAAAGGCAATAAAAAAAGCATATTTTCGCATGTGAACCACTCCTTGTTAAAAGTGTTACACGTTTAAGCGAAAATATGCATTTGTAACTATATGCTTATTTCAAATGGTGAAGCCGGTAAATTATACGCGTTGTAAAGTGCAACAGACGGGCAATCTACCCAGCCGAAACGGATTTTTGCCGCGTCAATTTTACCAATTTTAGCGATTAGTGTTTCGCCTTTAATTGTGGCGTAAACCATGTGCACGTCCCCTGCCCTGTCGATAATATCCAAAGTTGGGTATCCGTCTTTTGCCCACAGTCCTGCACCGTTTGCAAAGTGAATGACAAGACTGCCATCATGTGTTTCTATTTTGGTTGGGCTTGGGCCTTCGCACACAATATCTTGGCCATAGACAAGTTTACGCGCACACAGTGCCATACGTTCGCCAACCGTTTTTTTGTCTAGCGGATGCAGGTCGTTCCATTCGCCGCAGTCTATGCTGACGGACATTGCAGTATTTGAAATTTCTAAACATTTGCGCTGCTGCTCGCGTAATTCTGCCCAGTTATAACCAACGCCGGGGCTTGGGTCGTTAAAATTGGCAAGCTGGTTAAAAATAACCGGTAGGTTTTCACCAAAGTGGCTGCGCATATGTTTTACAAAGGCGGTGTATAAGTCCTTGTACATTGCCGGGCGGCCGGTGTTAGACTCGCCTTGATACCAAATCATGCCATCTACTGAATAGCCAAGCACTGGCGCAAGCATAAAGTTGTACACGCCGCATGGGAAACCATAAAACCAGGCGCCATGCGGGCATTTTTCTACCGTTGCGCCAACGCGATATTTCCAAGCGTCGTCCAGTTTAATGCGCCAGTCTTCATGTACAAGTGCGTATTCCTTGCCCGGCACAACATATGGCACGGCAGAATCCCCTACTATGCGCACGGTAATGGTGTTTTCGCCTTCTTTAAGCAACCCTTCTGGCAATACACATGTACATGGCGGATACATATACTCAACAGAAACCACTTGCTGACCATTTACAAACACTTTTACGCTGTTTACAACGCGTCCAAACTTTAAAGTGACTGCACCAGAATGTTTTGGCACAGTTACTTTTTTACGCAGCCATAACACGCCAGCCTCCAAATTTGCAGGTAATGCCAGCAACATTGTAGAATCCCAATTGCTATCGTCATAGTCTGAGGCTTCCCAGCCTTCTTTTAGACCTATGTCGCTATTACGTAAATTTTCGTGCCATGCTTGCACGCGCTGGTTGCCCTCAGTTGTTGTGGTTTCAATAAAACCAGGTTCTTTTACGCGTTCTAGCATTTTATATTGCTCTGGGAATTCTTGTACAACTTCTTCCGGTAGCCAGCTCTCAATGGGCGTGCCACCTGCGGGGGTGCATAACAACCCAATTGGTGTTGGATCATCTGTTAATAGTTGGCGGGCAAAAAAGTATGGTACCGCAAATAAGTCGTCCATATTGCCCGTGGCTGTGCGCCATGTGCCTTTTGTGTGTTGCGCAGGTGCGTCAAAGCACAAACCTTTTTCCACTTGGAACGCACGGATACGCGTATCTTCGATAATATCCTTTGGTACAAGCATACGCGCACGTTCTATTGGCCCCTCCATGTTGGATTGTCCGCCGCATAGCCACACGCGCCCAACATATACATCCGAAATTATAATTTCGCCAATGGTCATTGTATGTGGGCCACCAAAATCTTCAGACGTTACAACAACTTCAAACCGTCCCGTTTTATCGGCCATTGCTTTGTAAGCATTGTTTAAAAACTGCACAAAAATTTCTTGCCCCGGTTCGCCCCAACCCCATATCTTTGCTTTTTGGGCGATAACCATGCCATTGCTAAAAAATGCTGGTAATCTAATCATCTTGGCCACCCTTTATACATATAGTTTACGCCCATGCGCGTCTGCAACTCCTGTTTTTCTAAAGAAGTACGAGTTTATTACATCACGCCATTCTTTTGCATTGTCCAGCTGCACAGCTAGTTTTGTACCAACCTGCGTATGCGCTTCGTTGGGAATATGTCCATTTAAAGAATCCCATGTACGAATAAACCTTTCAACTTCTTCCACGCCCTCGAAATGCGTATCATAGATATGTTGCAAAAGCGTTTTGCCTGTTTTTAACACATGGTCATATCTTACGCGGTGGAAGTACAGTAGCATTTCTTCCGGGCAGGTTTCGATATTGTTGTACAAATCACGTACATATGGCTGGTATTGCGACGTATATCCAGTCCCCTTGTCGGTACGGTCTACGCCAATGGCCTCGTGCGTTGCACGGTGATATGTCCCCCACTTCATGTATTCGTAACCGTCTACATTTGGGCCATAATGGTGGCTTATGTTTACCATCCAGCCAATGCCTAATGGAGCGTTGTATTTTTCGTATGTTAGGCGCGATGCCAGCATCATTTTCACAATTGGTTCGTATGCAATTGGGTTGTTACCAAATGTGCGCGCCACCCATTCGCGCGTAATTTCTTCGGCAGTGAGTGTTGGGTTCCACGCCAAACGCCCAAATGCATATAAATTTGCTTGCGCCATTAAATGGCCACACCAGTTTTGATCGTTACCTGTATTGGATACGCCCACAATGGCTTCAACTTCGCATCCAACCAAATCGCGCGTGGTGCGTGTCTCGTTGAACGGGTGGTCAAAAACTTCCTCCCATTGCACTGCCCAGGCGTACAAATCCTTTTGCTGCCCGGTATATTCTTGCGAAATTTGCAGTTCCAACGACTGCCGCGTACTTGCCATTGCCCCAAGTAGCGGCGAGTTTGGCTCGCGCACCTGGAAATCTGATGGGCCATGTTTTATTTGCAAAATAACATTGGGCTCAAATTTGCCATCTATCGGGAAGAACGTATCATAGGCTGCTTTTGGACGGTCGGTTACGGTGTCGCGCCAGTCTTGCAAGCAGTTGTACACAAAGCAACGCCAGTGTAGCGTACCACCAAACGGTGCCAATGCCTTGGCAATTACATTTGCGCCTACATCTTGCGTATGCCCAAATGCAAGCGGCCCAAGGTTAAATTCGGAATCTGCTTTTACCAAAAAACCTGCCAGATCCGGAACGGCTTTGTACACTCTTGCCGCAGCGTCTTGCCAAAACTGTGCTACTTTTGCGTCCGCAGGGTCAGATGTTTCTAATCCGCCAAGCCAAACAGGACTATCAAAATGCACGGCAATAATTAACCGAATGCCAAAAGGGCGGAAAACTTCTGCAACCTCTTGCAAATCTTCCAAACCTTCGCTGGTCAAAAGCTTTGCGGTAAGCGGACGCACATTTACATTGTTAACGCTAATTTGATTTATGCCAATGCTTGCAAGCAATCGCGCATAATCGCGTAAACGCTTTAGGTCGTAACCAAGTTTACCGTCTTTCCAAAAAAGAGAACGTCCAGCATAACCGCGTTCGACACTGCCGTCGCCGTTGTCCCAATGGTTTAAGATACGCGTGGGTACAGCCGGCACACTGGATATGTTCAAATTTTGCGGCTCCACATGTTGGCATAGCTTAGATACAAGTTCGTAAACACCGTATAGCAAACCCGTTTCACAACCGCCTTCAACTGTAACTTTTGTTTCGTAGCCTTTAATTACATAACTTTCTTTTGACAGGCCTGGGTTTACATCCAATACAATTTCATAATCTTCATTTCCGTTGGATAAACATTCCCCAATCAAAAATTTGCATTCCTGCACGGCAAATTCGCTTTTGCCTGCAACCCTAAACTTAAAATTTGTAGATGTGCGTTGAAGCCACGCGCGGTAGCTAGAAAAATGCATTTTTATCACCTCTAAAGTATAATCTTGGACATTTTTTAAGACGTAGACTTAGTATAAGCTTGACAAGATACAACAAACATGGATAGAATCTAAGAAAGTTTGGATTTTGTAAATATAATAATGTACATAATAAGCAAGAACATAATCGGGGTGAGTTTATGCAACTTGACGATTTTAATAATGCAATCCCAACTCTGGATTATTTTAATTTTCGCAGTAATACCTCAAACTGGCGCATAGAGCCTAGCACAATTGACTTTATCGACCTTTCGTATGTGGTAAAAGGTCAAGCTACGTATACAATTAACCAAGAAAAAATAAAAGTAGCCGAGGGGGATCTTCTTTGCATTCCCAAAGGGACTATGCGGTCGGCGGTGAGTTGCGACCCAACTGGTTTTGAATGTTACGCCACAAATTTTTACTTGCAGTCCTTAACCGGGGAAGAAGTAGAAATGCCGTTGCCGTTGCTGTCTAACGTTGGGCTGCACGGTGACATTATGTCACGTTACAAAATGCTAAGCGAGGTCTGGCTTAGTCGCCCGCCTGGGTATGCTATGCGTACCCGCGCGCATTTTATGCTTATATTGCAGCGTTTTTTGGCGTTGCTTATATACGAGGTAAATATCTACAACTACGACCCACGTGTAAAAAAGGCGATAAGTTTTATCACTGCCAACTACGCAGAGCCGTTAACGATTTCTACCGTTGCAGATGCCGTTTCGTTAAACCCAATTTATTTGGGTGCGTTATTTAAAAAGGAAACGCACTATACTTTCCGCGACTATTTAAATACTGTACGCCTAAACCAGGCAGAGGACATGCTGCGCTCTGGCAAATACAATGTGACGGAAGTTGCACAACACTGCGGCTTTGCAGATATTTTCTATTTTAGTCGCATATTTAAGAAGCATAAAGGCATACCGCCTTCGGCCATAAATTCTAAAGGAGATTTAAACAAATGAAAAAATTACTACTTGCAATGACTCTTTGCATAGCTGCGCTGTTTGCGTTTGCTGCTTGCGGACAAGCACAAGAGAATGACCCAACCACCATACGCATTGCTGCCATGCGCGGGCCAACAGCCCTTGGGCTTTTGCAGCTTATGGATGCGCACGAGCAAGGCAACACATTGAACAATTACTATTTTGAACTGCTTGGTTCGCCAGATCAAATTCCTCCGTTATTTGCCCGCGGCGAAATTGATATTGCAGCCGTTCCCGGTAATTTGGCTGCAATTTTGCATAACAACCCAAACATAGATATACAAGCACTTGCCGTGGTTACGTTGGGTGTGCTGCACATTGTAGATACCACAGGCGAAATACACTCCGTTGCAGACCTTGCGGGGCGCACAATTTACGCCAGCGGGCAAGGTGCAACCCCGGACATTGCACTCCACTATGTACTCACACAAAACGGGCTAACCCCGGGTGTTGACGTTTTTATAGAATTCCGTTCCGAAAATACGGAAATTGCAGCACTTTTGGAAACCGGGCGTGCAGACATTGCGCTTTTACCAGAGCCGTTTGTTAGCACTGTACTTGCGCGCGTAGACGGCCTACGGCTTGCCCTAGACCTTACCGAGGAATGGGACAGAGTTCAGCCAGACTATGGCTTAATTATGAGCGTAGTTGTTGGACGCCGCAGCTTCTTGGAAGAAAACCCAGAAGCAATAGCGATTCTAATGGCCGAATATGCTGCATCTATCGAATTTATGACCACCAACATACCCGAAGCGGCTTTGCTTGCCGCCAGGTACGAAATTATCCCCAGTGCTGCCATTGCAGAACAAGCTTTACCGCGCACACATATCGTTTTCCTAAACGGCGAGGTTATGAAGCAAAATCTCATGGGTTTTTACGGCGTGCTTTATCAGGCTGCACCACAAACTATTGGGGGGCAACTACCAGATGAAAGCTTCTTCTTCGTTCCTTAAATATTTTGGCATATTAATTTTTTGGCTATTGATATGGGAGGTGGCCGCCTTCTTTATCAATAGCACACTCATTATAGTTTCGCCGCGCATAGCTTTTGCGCGGCTTTTCTGGTTGGGGCAAACGGCAGTGTTCTGGCGTAGTGTTGCCACCACTATACAGCATATATTGCTTGGGTTTGCGCTGGCGTTGCTTATCGGAATAGTCATAGCCGTTCTTTCTGCTCGGTTTAAATTGGTGTATATGTTACTTTCACCTGCCATCAATGTTATAAACGCAGTGCCATTTGCGTCATTTATTGTGTTGGCATTGTTTGCAATGGGGGCATCAAATATTTCTATTTTTGTGCCGTTTGTGATGGTGTTGCCTGTAATATTCCACAACACGCACAAAGGCATTGTTAGCACAGATCCTCAGCTTTTGGAAATGGCAAACGTTTTCCGCGTGCCTTATTGGAAAAAGCTTGTGTACATCTATGGGAAATCTGTCGTGCCTTTTATACTTTCTGCAGCGCAGGTTGGCATTGGTTTTGCCTGGAAGTCTGGCATTTCGGCAGAACTTATCGCGCAGGCCAACAACACCATTGGCGGCAATCTTCACATTGCAAGAATCCGCTTGGAAACGGCAGACCTTTTCGCTTGGACTATTGCAATAGTGTTGCTTAGTTATTGTATGGAAAAGCTGTTTGCATTACTGTTTCGGAGGGCGCACATATGATAGAAATAAAAAATATCTGCAAAAGCTATGGTAGCAAGCAAGTGCTTGATAATGTAAACTTGACAGTTGCCCCCGGCGAAATGACTTGCATCATGGGCGCATCTGGTATTGGCAAAACCACATTGGTTAATATTGTTGCCGGTATTGTTGTGCCGGACAGTGGCATTGTTTTGGGAATGGACAATGCTAAGGTTGCCACCGTATTTCAAGAAGACCGCCTGCTGGAATGGGAAACGGCACTAAGCAACGTATTGTTTGTGACTAGCCCTGCAAGACAGCATGTTTCTACAGCAAAATCGCTGCTAACACGGGCAGGGCTTGCCGACAGCATAAACAAAAAAGCCGCCAAGCTTAGTGGCGGCATGAAAAGGCGCGTGTGCATTTGCCGTGCCCTTATTGCAGATTATGATATGTTAATACTGGACGAGCCTTTTAAAGGCTTGGACGGTGATACAAAATTGGTGATGATGCAATTGGTAAAAGATAATTTACGTAAGGGCGCAAGTGCGCTGTGCGTTACGCATGATGTAAGTGAAGTGGAATTTATGGGCGGGAAGTTGGTGGGGTTGTAGCGGTCAAATTATTGTCGGTTTACGAAAATACAAAATCCTTCGTTGCTTCGGTAGCATACCCTTTATTTTGATAGGCTTCCCCTATATCAAATCCAACCTCATAGTCTTTTAATTTTTTCTTACCGTGATATCTTAATACTTGAACCGAGCCGACTAACTTTCCAGTGTTTTTTTCCTCTATGGCAAAATAGAATTGGTCTTTAGTGATATCAATCCTCCTTGACCATATTTCAATATTTTTTTCGATTTGTACCTTTGCTCTTTTTTCGTTTAGTTTTATCTCAAAAAATAGTATTGAGCTGCCCATCTCTATATTTAAAAGTCAATTCCGCATAAAAAAACCGCCCTCCCAAAACAAGTTTGAAAGGACGGTTGTAAAACAGTTACCAGAATCACCCCGCGGCAAAATCGAATTGGGAGTTATACAGCCCCGCATAAAACCCGTTGGCATCCAATAATTCCTGATGGGTGCCAGTTTCAATAATATCCCCTTGGTCCATCACCAGGATCATATCGGCATTTTTTATAGTCGATAACCTGTGGGCAATCACAAAAGATGTTTTGCCCACCATCAGTTTATCCATGGCTTGCTGGATCAACACTTCGGTTCTGGTATCTACCGAGCTGGTGGCTTCATCTAAAATCAGTAGGGGAGCCTGGTTTATCATGGCCCGGGCAATGGTCAGTAACTGCCGCTGGCCAGTGGATAATGTCACCTTGTCGGTGAGGATGGTATCGTATCTATTGGGCAGGGATTTAAAATAGTGGTGGATACCCACGGCCTTACATACTGCAATCACTTCTTCATAGCTGACGCCTTTTTTGTTGTACACAATATTTTCGTAGACAGACCCTTCAAATATCCAAGTGTCTTGCAATACCATGGTAAACAGGTCGTACACATTTTCCCGCGTTAGGTCTTTTGTGTCGATGCCATCCACTATAATGCTACCCGACCCTAATTCGTAAAAACGCATCAGCAGGTTCACCACCGTGGTTTTACCGGCGCCAGTGGGGCCGACAATGGCTACTTTTTGGCCTGGTTTTATGATGGCACTAAAGTTTTTGATGATTTCCTTTTCCGGGTTATAGGAAAATTTAATATGGTCGAATACCACATGGCCTTTGGGGTGTTCTAACCGGGCGGTCTTATGGTGTTCGTCTTCCATTTCATCTGTATCCAGAAATTCAAAAATACGATTACTGGCGGCCACTCCCATTTGCATGGTCATGGCTTGCTCTCCCAGGCTACCCAGAGCCTGGTTAAAAATACCTACATATAGCAGAAACTGGGCGATGGTACCAAAGGAAATGGTGCCGTTAAAGGTCAGCACTGCCCCCACCACCATGACAAATACAATGCCTAGGTTCATCATAAAGCCCATGCCAGAGGCCAAAATACTCATGGCAAACTGGCCTCTAAAGGTGGATTTATACAGGCGGTTATTAATGTCGATCATTTGCTTGGTAACCAGGCCAACGGCACCATTGGTTTTAATTACATCATGGGCACCAAACACTTCTTCTACATGGCCTGTTAGCTTACCCATTTCTTCTGCTTGGGCTTTAAAATATTTTTGGGCGGCAAAGCCTACCCCGCCCATAAAGGCAAAGCCAATCACTCCTGCCCCTAGGGCGGTAAAGGCCATAATCCAGCTGGTAGTAAACATCATTACCGTGGTTAGGGTGACGGTGACGGCGCCGTACACCACCGCAATAAAGCTTTCGTTAACGGTACGGTGCAAAGTGGCCACATCGTTGGTGATACGGCTGAGGGTATTGCCTGTTTCTTCCTTATCGAAATAGGCCAGGGGGACCTTGTCTATTTTGCTATCCATATCGGTTCGTAGCCGTTTGCTTAGTATCTGGGCCAGGTCGGTAATGGCAAAGCGGGCGATGAAATCTAAGATAAACACCCCTAGATACAGGCCGATCAGCAACGCACCCAACCGCCATACCCCGTCCATGTCTACATTGGTCAACTGGCCAGTGGTAAACAGGCCTTCGAAGGGGGCGGTAATATAGTCTACCATATCCCCAATTAGGTTAGGGGCCCATACGGCAATCCCGCTTGAAATAATGGTGGTAATGGCCACCAGCATAATCCAAAACATATATGGCTTCATGTAGGCCTTCAATTTGGCGATATTGGCACCTGCCATTTTTGTGTCTAGGTTATCTAGCTGAAATTCTTCGTTATCCATTGGCTATTTCCTCCTTGCTTAGCTGGGATGAGGCGATTTCCATATACACAGGACAGTTCTTTAATAGCTCCTTGTGGGTGCCTTGGCCAACGATCCGGCCTTCGTCAATGACCAGGATCAGGTCTGCATCCTTGATGGTGGTGACCCGCTGGGCCACAATCAGTTTTGTGGCTTCCTGACGGTCTTGGGCAAGAGCCTTGCGGAGTTTTCGGTCGGTCTTGTAGTCCAGTGCGGAGAAGGAATCGTCAAAAATAAGAATGTCGGATTTTTTAAATAATGTCCGGGCAATGGACAACCGTTGCCGTTGGCCGCCAGACACATTGGTAGCCCCTTGAGTAATTTGATGGTCGTACCCGGCTTCTAGCTGGTTGATAAATTCTTCCGCCTGGGCTAGGTCGGTGGCTTCTTTTACCCCGTCTAGGTCTATTTGGTCTGCTTCTACATTGGCGGCGAATCCTACGTTTTCTGCAATAGAGCCAGAGAGTAAAGTGGCTTTTTGTAGGGTGTAACCGATTCTGTCCACCAGTTCCTGCTGGGTGTAGGCGGTGATGTCTTTGCCAGCGATGGCGATGTGGCCGCTGGTGGCATCGTACCCACGGGTGATTAATTTGAGGATAGTAGATTTTCCGCTACCGGTAGCACCAATGAGAGCCGCAGTTTGGCCTTGGTGGATATCAAATGTAATGTCTTCTAATATATAGTCATCGGCTTCGGGGTATTTGAAATGAACGTCTTTGAAAGAGATGGCCACATTGGTATCTCCTTGGGCGGGGGTAGTGTGGGTGGGATAGGTTATAGATTCTTCCTTATCCAATACCTCGTTGATACGGCGGGCGGCCACAATGGCCTGTGGTAAAAATACCAGCATCATGGACATCATGAGAAAAGACATGACCACTTGGATGGCGTACTGGGCAAATACCATCATGCTGGCAAATAGGCTGCCTGCTTCTTCCAGTTCATAACCAGATAGGGCGTTGTAGATTAGCTGGGCGCCAATCAGGTAGATGACCATGGGCAACATGGTCATGATTAGCCCTACCACGGGCCATAGTACAGCCATCATACGCTCGGCAAAGCGGTTGGTTTTCATAAAGGTATTGTTGGCGGTTTCAAATTTTTCCGCCTCAAAGGAGGTGGCGTTGTAGGCTTTTACCACCCGCACGCCGGATAAATGCTCCCGAGCCACTTGGTTTAGCCGGTCGGTAAGTTTGGGGATGATTTTAAATTTAGGCAGTGCAAACACAATTAGCACAATAATGGTCACCAGCAGCACTCCGATGGACACCATTGTGGCAATGGCCCATTCCAGGCCCTGGTCGAAGATGCGGGTGGTGGCCCACACGGCCATAATGGGCGCCCGTATTAGGGTTAAAAAGCCGATGGTAATAATCTGCTCTAGGGTAGAAATATCCCGGGTGCCACGGGTGATGAGACTGGGGACGGAAAACTCGTTGACTTCCTTCGGGCCAAAGCCCAGCACCTTGTCAAATACCTTGACCCGTAGGTCACGGCCAAAGCCCGCCGCCACCCGGCCAGATGCATAGCCTACCAGCAATGTAGCCCCCAGGGCGCCTAGGGCGGTAAGTAGCATGTAGATGCCCTCCCGCCAGATATCCCGTATGTGGGTGTCGGGGTTTTGTACCATGCTGGTGATCTCCCGCATGTAGCCGGGGATCCGTAATTCTAGCCACACGGCGGCGATGATAAAGGCCACGCCGGTGACAATGTAGGGCAGGTATTTTGTTTGCAAATGTTTAAATATTTTTAGCACTATGTTGTTTTCCTTTCTAGTTTTGGTTGGGAACACACAAGCAGCGAGCATAACATGGTTGGTAAAAAAGTGCCAGATAATATTTGGCTATAACCAATCTTTCCCTTTAGCGACAACATCGTAAAGCATTATCTAAGGAATGTTGGCAGAACGCTACGACATGATTTTTTGTTGTGAAGTACTTACATTTGTGCATGCATGTCCGTAAAATGCTAAGTTCATAAAAATTCCCCTACTCCTTACTCTTATTCGCCCTTGCCCTATCGGTCGAACTCAAAATCTTTTTCCTTAGCCTTAAATTAAGCGGCGTAACTTCCACCAGCTCGTCGTCGGTTATAAACTCTAAGCACTGCTCTAGGCTTAGCACCTGCGCAGGCACAAGTCGCAACGCCTCGTCTGCACCCACAGCGCGGAAGTTGGTGGCCTTTTTTTGTTTGCAAATATTTACTTCCATGTCACCACTACGGGCATTGCGCCCAACAATCATACCCGTGTATACCTTTGCACCGGGGCTGATAAATAACGCGCCTCGTTCCTGCGCGTTGTACATACCGTATGGCACAGCCTCGCCGTTTTCAAAAGAAATTAGCGACCCCTGTGGGCGGCTGGGGATTTCGCCTTTGTATGGCGCGTATCCGTCAAACAATGTATTCATAATGCCGTTGCCCTTAGTGTCCGTCAAAAATTCCGAACGGTAGCCAATAAGCCCCCTTGCAGGGATGCTAAACTGCAACCGTGTGTAACCCGTATGCCCTGTAGACATTTGGCGCATCTCGCCGCGGCGCGAGTTTAGTTTCTGTATAACCACACCAGAAAATTCTTCCGGCACGTCTATCGCGGCTATTTCCATGGGTTCGTGACGTTCGCCGTCCACATCTTTGTAAAGCACAACCGGCTTAGACACCTGAAATTCGTAACCCTCGCGCCGCATAGTTTCTATCAAAATAGAAAGATGCAGCTCACCCCGCCCAGATACTTTAAATTTCTCGGTAGATTCTGTTTCTTCCACGCGCAGGCTAACATCGTTGTTAAGCTCCCTAAACAAACGCTCACGCACCTGGCGGGATGTAAGGAATTTCCCCTCTCGCCCTGCAAATGGGCTATCGTTTACCATAAAGAACATAGAAATTGTGGGTTCCGAAATTTTGCTAAACGGAAGTGCAACAGGGTTTTCTGGGCTGCAAAGGGTGTCACCAATTTTAATATCAGCAATACCTGAAATTGAAACTATGCTCCCTACCCCAGCGGTATCAACTTCTACCCTGTCCAACCCATCAAATTCGTACAACTTAGAAACTTTGACAGTTTTACTAACCCCTGGCACTTGACTGTTTACAATAACAACTTCGTCATTTACCTTGACCACGCCGTTTTCAACCTTACCAACGCCGATACGCCCAATGTAATTGTTATAGTCAATATTGGAAATAAGCACCTGCGTGTTGGCGGTTGGGTCGCCTTTTGGGGCGGGCATATGGCTTATTATCATTTCAAAAAGCGGCTTCATTTGTTCGCCCGTGTCTTCCGGGGAAAGGCTTGCCCAGCCTTTTTTCGCAGACGCATAAATAAATGGCGAATCCAATTGCGCATCAGACGCTTCAAGTTCCATTAAAAGTTCCAAAACTTCGTCCACAACTTCTTGTGGCCTGGCATCTGGGCGGTCTGTCTTGTTAATGCAGCATATAATAGGCAGTTGCAAATCCAGCGCGTTTTTAAGCACAAATTTGGTTTGCGGCATTGGCCCTTCAAATGCGTCTACAACCAACACAACACCGTCAACCATTTTTAAGACGCGTTCTACCTCGCCGCCAAAATCGGCATGGCCAGGTGTATCTATAATATTTATTTTTGTACCCTCATACGCGACAGACGTATTTTTTGCCAAAATAGTGATACCGCGCTCGCGCTCCAAGTCCCCCGAATCCATTACCCGCTCGGATACAGCTTGGTTTTGGCGGAATGCACCGCTTTGCCATAAGAATTGGTCTACAAGTGTTGTTTTGCCATGGTCTACATGGGCGATAATTGCGATATTTCTGATGTTTTTCATTTATTTTCCTCCGTTTGTAATAAGTCTGGTCTTTTTTCTTTTGTTCGTTTTACTGCTTGCTCTCGCCGCCAAGCTTCAATATTGCCATGATGCCCGGAAAGAAGCACATCAGGCACGTTACGCCCCATAAACTCTGCCGGGCGTGTGTATTGTGGATATTCTAGCAACGGCACTTCGCCGCTAAAGCTTTCATCCTGGTGCGACGCCTCTTTACCCAGTACACCCGGCACTAACCGCGAGACTGCGTCCATTAATACAATCGCGGCTGGTTCACCCCCTGTTAGCACGTAATCTCCGATAGAAATTTCTTCGGTTACAATTTCTCCAATAACGCGCTCATCAAGCCCTTCATAATGCCCGCACAAAAGCACAATTTCTTTTTGTACGGCAAGTTCTTGGGCTTTTGCCTGCGTCAGCACTTTACCCTGCGGCGAAAGATAAATGACGGGCGTAGTAGTCGGTGCGTCTATACTTTTGTAGGCATCATAAATAGGCTGCGCCATTAGCACCATGCCTGCGCCGCCGCCATAAGGGGCATCGTCCACCTGCCCGTGCTTGTTTATCGCAAAATCACGGATATCAATTGTGCCTACTGCAATAGTCCCGCTGCGCACAGCCCGTCCCAGTATGCTGTGGCTCGCAGCCTGCTGTATCATTTCTGGGAAAAGGGTAAGCACATGGAATGTCATGCTTTTAACTCCCTTAAACCGTCCATTAGGTGTATTGTCATTGTGCCATTAGGTATAGACACGTCCAGTACCACTTGCTTTATCGCAGGTATCATAAACGAATCGCCTTCTGCCACGTCTATGACATAAACATCGTTAGCGGGCGTGTTCAGTATCTTGCCGATTGTGCCAATGTGCTCGCCGTTTTCGGTTTGTACAGCAAGTCCAATAAGGTCGCGTACGTAATACTGACCCTCGTCAAGCGGCAAAGCCAGCTCGTCCGGGATAAGAATTGTGCCGCGCACCAAAGTTTCTGCCATGTTGCGGTCATTTATGCCGTCCAGTTTTACAAGAACAAACCCTTTGTGCGGGCGTGCTTGTTGTAATTTGTAAGGTTTTTCTACACCGTCAATACGCAGCAAAATCTCCTCGCCTACCAGCAACTCAAAACGCGACGGGTCGTCTGTGGTAGGCAACACTCGCAACTCACCACGTATACCTTGCGGTTTAGTTATTATTCCAACTTCAAACATGTTTTTTCTCCTTTATAGCAATTCGCTGCGCACAGCTTGTATATCTTTTACTAAATCGTCTACGGCTTTTTCTACTTCGTCGTGTTTAAACATTTGCTCGTAAATTATAGCGTTATTTATGGCAAAAAACTGGTCTGTCGGGTGGTCATACAAAAATGGCGTTGTGTTTTTTATTATTTCTTCCTTTGTAGTTATACTGCCAGTTTGCATTTCTTCGCTAAAGTAATATGTTACTTCTTCGTTATAAAACAACGGCAAGCAAGCAACATATATTCCATACCGCACATACTGCATAGGAATAGAGGTAAACTCTGTTTCATCATCTATACGGTAATACAAGCGGTAATTTTTGTCTGGCAAACCACGGTACAAAAAAGGTTGAAGCTTTTCAACAAACGGCACACGGGATGGCTTGTTTTCCTTAAAGATTGGAAATACAAAGCCCGCATTTTCAAAACCCTCAAATGCCATGTTCATGATTTGTTGAGTATTTGGCGTTGTAATATTGTGGCTAAGATAACAGCTTGCAAGCCCCCAAATCAATAATATTTCGTTGTTATGCAGGCAATGGTATTCTAAGATTTGCAACGTCTCATATTTAGGACAAATTGCATTTACTAGCATTTCATATGTTGCATATTCGACAAATTGCAATTTAATTTCACTACCACCGTAGTCGTTATTCCATAGTCGTTCAAATGCATTTTGCATACTAATATCCCATTTTGCCATCCAAATAGCCGCTTTTACAATGCGTACATCTAGACGCGAGTCGCCCTCATACACTTGCAACAGCAATATAAGCTCGCTATAACTCGCTTGATAATGCTCAAGCACACACGCCATTAATTGTTCGTTTTTCGTACCACTTATAAGCAGTTTATATGCAACCAATGCCAAAGGTGAATAATCTATGGGTTGCGTCAGCAAATTACATACAGTTTCTAACAAAACTTTGTTTGCTATATCTGTGTGCCTTTTCGATACCAAGTTGGATGCGCGCTCAAACTTGCCAGTTTGCATATAAACGCCAAGAACCTGTTCAGTAAAATTATTATCCAGTGCGTCTTCGTCAACCTCACCGTAACACGCAAGTGCTTGCTCGAAATTATGCGAACTGCAATGCAACCACCCTAGTGCTACTAAAATACGCATTCTATATGCTTTAGAAACTGCCTTTTCTGCCAAAACCGCTTCAAAAACTGCCATTGCACTATTATCTAGGCTTTCTGCCTCCAAGTAGTAGTTGGCAAGGAATGTGAGCAAATAAAATCGCCTATCACCCTTATCAAAAAAATGCTGATAAAGTTCGACACCCACACCGGGTATCATTCTTTGGATTATTAGCTTTTCATCTAAGACTGTGCGTTTACCCGCGCCCAAACATATATATGAGAAATCTTGATTTGTGGCCTCAATGACTAAGTTGTCGTCCATATCATAGATAACCATTCCGCGCTGCTCTGGTTCTGTTACATATACATGCCGTACTTGGCTGTTGTGTGGTGTTAAAACGCTAAAATAGGTTAGTTGTTTGAATAATATTTCTTCTACTTGGCTATCTCTATTCTGCTCGTTGCAATTAACCCAATAGTAATAATATAAACTATTTATTTGTTTACCTGCCTTACCCATGTGTAGGCAGTCCTTCGCCAATTGCAATATATTAGCCTGTTGGCTTGGTATTAAATCTTGCAAAGAAGGCTCCGAAAGCAAAATGTGATATATATAAATCGCAAAATTTTGCTCCATCATTTCTTCTGTTTTAAGAAATTGTTCCATTGTATAATGATTAATATGCTCTACCTTATTTGCATAAGCAGACTTAATAAGTGCTTGAAACAGCCCTGGCACTATTATTTGCCTGCTTTCAGCCTCTTTATAATATAAATAGGCGGCATAGCTAACATCACAACACGATATGCGATGATTGCATATTTCTTGTAACAGTCGCGGGTAGCCACTTATTTTATACAACTGTTCTCCTGCTACGGGGTTTGTATCAGTGGCTTTGAGCAAAAGCGTTTGATGCTGTAGTGCTAACTTGGCAATATCCGCTCCCCTGTTTGCTACATAGATCAATACTGCTAGAATCGGTCTACTATCCGGTACTTGTAGCGTTGTACGATAATAACGATAAAATCCCTCATACAATAATATGCTATTACAACCGCTCGCAAAGGCATCCCAGAAATGCTTATACGCATCAGGATATTCTTCCGATTCTAGATGCAAAAAACCCAGCATAATCGAAAATTCCGCAGAATTTCCTACGCCTTTCATATTGTCCATTAGAAGCTGCCAATACTTTTTTGCAACACGTCTACGCTTTTGCTTAATTTCCAAATAGGCATACAAAAAACACATATTCGCGTATTGGCGCACAGCATGTGTCCGCAAAAAAGACTTATAACCCATTGCTTTGTCCAACATGGCATTAGCATTATCATAATTTTCAGATTCTATTGACATAAAAATAGCGAGCACATATGAACTAAGGTGCGATGGGTTGCGCCTATGGGCCGTAAGCGCGGTGTGGTTAGCACGTTGCACCAATACGCGAGCCTCTGCTTCATTATTGCATAAACACGATGCCTGCCAATATCGTAAGGTTAAGATTGTAGCTGCGTTGATGTCGTTATTAACCGCTATGCGCTTGTCTAATTTAGTAGTATGCCGTAATAAATCTACCATTATAATTCCCCCACAATTATGGGAATGTGTGTCCTATATACATGCCCTGGCGCAGTTGCTTTTATTTCTATATATGTCTGCATATATGGCAATTTCCTAAAAAATAATTGTGTACTCAAAAATGCAGAAAGTTTGATTCCAAACGGAATTTCACCGCTACTGCTTACAAGATAACTGCGCGCACTAAAGCGTACATAACTCTCCTTACAAGATAATTCTATCCGCAAATCCTTGCCCGTATTGTTGGCAATTTCCACTACTCCACTGTCCTCGTAACGGAAAGCAGCACGATTTAATCTAGCCACCAAAGGTTTCCTTCGATGATATACAATTTCTACAGTGTTTTCACCAATATGCACAATTTCACGTGCATACGAACCATGTACTTCCCCGGGTGTGATACTAAAATTAACATTTGCCACAAAATCGTCATCAAAGTCAGCTGAAGAAATCTTATTTGCGTAAAAGTCTAACCAAGATGCATTATTTTGTTTAATAATTGGTATATCTACATATCCCTCATCAGATTTTTTAACTTCGATATACCCATGCAACTTATCCATGTCATATGTGTTTTGAATAAACTGAAGGCTAGTTTGTTCAATTATAGCTGTCGTTTTGTTTTTTAACCCAGAAAGGATAAAAAAATTATCTAACGCTCGCTCGCGGTTAGAGTCCTTGTGTAAAGATTCATATATTTCCATAAATTCATAACCCATTGCCAACAGCAACATATAAAATTCACTGTCTACAAATAGTCGGCGTGCTTGCGTCGGATATACTTTTGCATATTCGTAAAAATCTTGCAAATTGGTTAGGGTATGCCCCCCATCGGTTATAATAGACATTTTTACAAGCCGTGCTGTTACAGGAATATCAACCTCACCGCCATTTGTCGAAATATAGACATGTGACTTCAAGGTTTGCCCTGCAACAAGCCCGGCTTTAGCTACATTGAATGTATAGCTTATGGCTTGTTTATTACTAATCCATTGCGTGGGTGCAAAAGTAAGCCCTGGTGTACGAGAATGAATAAAACCCTCTAGTACACCACCACCGGTATTGCGTACTTCAAAACTGCCGTCATGTATATCCTTTGTTTCTATGTCTAGTAAATCTATTCCAACACTAAGTTTTGGAAGCGGGTATTCAAAGCGGTTACTCACTTGTGCCACCCCTTGCAAGCACGTTTATGACTTTATCTAAATTGCTTTTTAACGCATCATTTACTGCCTGCGCCGATGTTTGCGCGTGTAAATTTATAAACGCACCAAGCCCATCACCTAAAGATTGCGCTAACCCTTTTAGCGATTCTTCGTATGCAAACAAGCTAGACTCAAGCACGTGCTGGTTACGCTCGATATATTTTGCCTGCACAACTAGGGCTTCTTGTTGTGTAGTAAAATGGCTAACAGCTTCTTTGATAGTATTTATGGCGTCAACTAAAGCAACTAACTGGCTAGACAGCGCATTGCTATGCCCTTGCATATGTGTTGCCAATAATTCTGACGAGGATTGCAGGCGTGCACCCGCATGTGATATCCGCTCAGAAGAATCGTTCATAGCAGTTTGCACTTTTATAGCCTCGTTTAATGCTTGCTCCCAACTTACAAGGGTTGACGATAAAGTGTCGTTTACGCCTGCAAGTTTTGTGTCCATAATAGCGGCAATAGCTGGCCTAATAGAAGTTGCTGCTTCTGTCATTGTTTCCGATACTTTGGTTATCGTTGATGTCATGACATCACTAATTTCTTTCATATTTTCCTTATATGCTATCGTTTGCTTGCTTATCGATTCTGCAAGGTCGTTTTTAAGTCTTAAAATTGCTCCGCCAGCATCCGCTGCAAAAAATCGCCCAATTTCACGCTCTACATATATAAGAATATCGTCCGACAGTTCTATTTTTGCACGTGTGGCGTCGCAAAAAGCTCCAAACAATTTTAATATAAGAAAAACAATAACTGCTAATGTCCCATATACAAACGCATAACTGCTAAACACAAATGCAAGAATCAACCCTATTAGCAGCATTCCTGTCTCGAGACTTTTTACAAGCGGCATAATAGATTCATAAGACCAACCTAAAAATGTCATTTTTGAAATATGACGATTGACTATATGAGCGGTTGGCACAGTTGTAACCGCGCGTTCTGCAATGCGAATGTATTCTGCTATTATTTTGCGAAGCAGTCCGTTTTTAATTTTAGAAATGTCAGATTTCTCTTTTATTTCCTTGCGTGCTTCGCGCTGGAATGCTAAAAGTGCGCCGCGGTAATGCATGTGTGCAACAATGCGCAAAAACAACAGAAGTACCGCTAATGCTAAATAAATCGCCATTATAATCATAAGATTATCTTGCCGGTTCAGCGCATCAAATATTAATTCTAAAAAAGAGATATTTTCATTACCCAATTAATTCACGCCCTAGTATTTTCTAAAAACATGTCATAAAATATGTTATATGATATTATACACTTGTGCTAAAGTTTGGCAAACATAAAAAATCAATTTGACAAAGTCTAAGACTTATGCTAAAGTTTTGTCCAAAGCAGAAGTTTCTTCTCACCTTTATGCCACTATATGAAAAATTGTGTGCTAATGGGTTACAAATTAGATTCATTAACTCTCTTTATTAGGGAGCTATCTATTTGTGACAGGTGGGCTTTTGCATCTGTTTTTTTATTGCATTTACCCACTGTTTTAATTATGAAGGAGTGATTTGGTATCACCGATTTAATGATCAATGAGCAGATTAGAGACCGCGAAGTGCGCCTTATCGGCGACGATGGCGAACAGCTAGGCATCATGTCTAGCCGCGACGCACAACAAATAGCGGACGAAAAACGCTTAGACCTGGTGAAAATTTCACCAACGGCAAAACCACCGGTCTGCAAGATCATGAACTACAGCAAGTTCAGGTTTGAACAATCCAAAAAAGAAAAAGAAGCTAAGAAAAAACAAAGAACTATCGACATCAAAGAGCTTAGACTTTCACCCAATATCGACAAACACGATGTTGAAGTTAAGCTTAAAAAAGCAATCAAATTCCTAAAAGATGGCGACAAAGTTAAAATTACTATTCGCTTTCGTGGACGCGAACTTGGACGCACAGAAATTGCTCACTCGATTATGAACGATTTTGCCCAAAGTGTTAGCGATTACGGAAACGTAGAGAAACCGCCCAAAATGGAAGCACGCTCTATGCAAATGTTCTTAGCACCAAAGCATCAACCAGAAAAACCAAAGGAGTAAATTATGCCAAAGTTAAAAACAAAAAAAGCAGCAGCAAAACGTTTCAAAATTACTGGAACAGGTAAATTTAAACACCCCAAGGCAAATAAACAGCACATCCTTGGCAAAAAAAGCCCAAAACGTAAAATGACTCTTCGCAAAATGGGTATGGTGGACAAAACCAACGAAGCTGCAGTAAGACAAATGATGCCTTACGCATAAACACAGAGGAGGATTTTTTGAAATGGCTAGAGTTAAAGGCGCAATAAATGCAAGAAAAAAACATAAAAGAGTATTAAAATTGGCTAAAGGTTACTATGGTGTCCGTAGTAAGCAATATCGCACAGCAAAAGCGGCAGTAATGCGCGCAATGGCAGCGGCTTTTGCAGGACGCAAACAGACAAAGCGTGAGTTCCGTAGCCTTTGGATTACACGTATTAATGCAGCAGCACGTTTGCATGGGCTTAGCTACAGTCAATTTATGCACGGGCTAAAAAAAGCAGGTGTCGATATCAATCGCAAAATGCTTGCAGAAATGGCGGTCAACGATGCTCCTGCATTTGCAAAACTTGCTGAACTTGCAAGCTCTGCATCATAACAATTTTGTATATTTCATGAAATTTTACAAATAATATGCAATGCATCTAATTCACATACAAGGAGGAAATGCTTTGAAAGCTACAGGCATTGTTAGGAAAATTGACGACTTAGGTAGAGTTGTTATTCCCAAAGAAATTCGCAGGACATTGCGTATTCGTGAAACCGACCCACTTGAAATCTTTACCGACCGCGATGGTCAAATCATTCTTAAAAAATACTCACCAATTGGTGAGCTTGGTTCTTTTGCAAGAGACTATGCGGAATCGCTTGCCTCGGCATCTGGCCATATTGTTTGCATCGCAGACAGAGATCAAATAATTTCTGTTGCGGGTGGTTCTAAAAAAGAATTTTTGGATAAAGGAACATCGGAAGCACTAGATAAAATGATTAATCTTCGCAATCCGTTTAGCGCATCCAAAAACGATTCGTTTTTTGTTTCTATTCTTGAAAATGATGATGAGCCAAGCTACAGCCACCAGTTTATTGCACCTATTATTTCAGAAGGTGATGTAATTGGTTCGGTTATCTTATTATCGCCAGACACCAAAATGGGAGATCTTGAAAACAAATTAGCAATTTGTGCAGCAAACTTTCTAGGCAGACAAATGGAAAACTAACCATAAAAGAAGGCGGAAGCCTTTTTTTTATACTTTTTGGAGGAGTTTTATGAAATTTACTAAACTTTTAGATCTTATGGATATGTTGCTTGGGGAAAATGGTTGCCCATGGGACAGAGAACAAACACATGAGAGTTTGCAAAAATATCTGTTGGAAGAATGCCATGAGCTTATTGATGCTATAAATGAACGCGACACAGAACACATAATAGAAGAACTTGGCGATGTGCTGCTACAAGTAGTTTTCCATGCAAAAATAGCAGAAAAAGCAGGTAAGTTTACTATAGACGATGTTGTAACATGCATAACACAAAAACTTATTAGGCGTCATTCGCATATTTTTGGCGAGGATACTGCTAACAATGCTGAGGAAGTTGCAGCGTTATGGGCAAAAAATAAAGCTAAAGAAGTTGAATAACCACAGCAAATTTATTATGCCTTACGAATAATTCAACGTGATTTTATTGCAAATGGTGAACTTGTCCGACATTTTAAACGTAAATGCCGAAATTTCCTTGACAAAAGCCACTGAAAAGTTTATAAATACGTTCAGCAAACAAAGAGCCACTTGAGTGGCCTTATCTAAAAGGAGGATTTACCGTGAACAAAACGGAATTGGTTGCAGCAATAGCAGCAAAAGCTGAGCTGACAAAAAAAGATACTGAAAAATTTCTTTCAGCATTCGAAGAAGTAGTAACTGAGTCATTAGTTGCTGGTGAAAAAGTACAGTTGGTTGGTTTCTTGACAATTGACGTTGTTGCCCGTGCGGAGCGCGAAGGCCGTAACCCACAAACAAACAAGCCTATGAAAATCGCTGCTTCAAAAGCACCTCGCTTCAAAGTTGGCAAAAAACTTAAAGACGCTGTTAACAAGTAATTATTTATAAAATAAAAGCCCTATGAAGGAATTTCCCTCATAGGGCTTTTATTTTGTACATAATGGTGGTACAATTCGACTATGGGCTACCTACTTCTACAGGAGGCACGATTTATGCAGTATTTAACAAGCTGTAGAGAAGAAGTGTTTGACAGAGTACCAACATCTGTATTTGTAGATTACGAAGCGTGGTTTTATGGTTGCAAAAACCAATTTCATTGCGGGCCGGACATAATGGGATGGTTTAACCATGTTAGGGACAAAGGCGAACTGCGCGATGTAATTTTCTTTGCTGATTTTTCACAAGATGCGATTAAAGATCACCCGGTAAAACTTAGAAGCATTTCTACAAGCATTATAGATTGCTCTAAGGGCGAAAAAACAAAAGATTATACAGATTTTATCATGCTGGATCATATTTACCAGCATCTGTTCCGTAGGCAAGAAATTCAACACTTTATACTTTTTACGGGGGACAGCCATTTCCAAAGCATTGTTGCATTTTTGCGTAATTTTAATGACAAAAAAGTTGGTGTTTATGCAGTAGAAGGTTCATTGAGCCCACTTTTGTCGGAAGCGGCTAACTGGCATACTAGAATATTGCCAACCCGTGAACGTGGCGTTACGTTAGAACAAGCCATTTTGAAAAACTTGACCTGGGTGCAAGAAAAAGATGACATTATAGCAACGTTTAGAAAAACTGTAAGCGTTGTAGCGCGCAATAACCCAGAGTTCCCGCCAGAAGTTATTGAGTTGACATTAAGTAGGATGATTGCGGACGGCACTATTTGCCAAGAAGAAGCACCAATTCCACAAACAGGTATTATCGTAAAAAGCCTTACTATTAATCCAGAAAAAATCGAAGAACCAAAAAATTAACCCCATAAGTAGGAGCCCAAAATTAAAAAACCCTGTAATATGCTTGCATATTACAGGGTTTTTTATTATGATAACAGTAAATTCGGCAGTTTTCGGGAGGATATTATGAAAAAATCTATATTAATTGGGTTGTTTGCCATATTTTCGGCAATTTTTGCAATGAATACATACGCATCTGATGTACGTCTTATCATTGACGACCAGGAAGTTAGCAACTTGCCAACCCCACCAATGCTTGTCAACAATAACACTATGGTTCCTGCGCGTGCAGTTTTTGAACATATGGGTGGCGTTGTGGGCTGGCATAGTGGGCATAGGCAGATTTCTATTTTTATGGGTAACGATATATTGGTTTTAACAGTAGGCAGCACCACTGCATTGCTAAACGGGGTTGCTATTCAGATGTCTACACCACCAATTATCGTTGGCGACAGTACCATGATTCCGTTGCGTTTCCCGGCAGAGGCATTTGGTTTTTATGTTTATTGGGATAGACAAGCCCGCGCTGCAATAATAAATACAAACGGGGAAAGCACCAATGGCAATAATGGTGGCAGCACACCGCAACCCCCTAGCGAGTTGCCTATCATTTCTATACCACGTTCGGGTAATAATTACGTACCCGATGATACGAAAAATGAAACACCAGGCAGTGATTTACCGGTAAATAATAACTTGGCTCGCAACATATCCTCCTCCCCTATTACAACAATTGCGCACCCACAAACTACAATTACAAATGTCCTTACCCCAAGTGATATTGGCACAGGCGCATATGTCATTGTTGCGTCCTCCCCTATTTCGGAAATTAATTATTTTGTGCTTGACGACAACAGGCTTGTTGTTGATATCCACAATGCAATTACGCAAGTTTCTGGCAATATTGCAACACATGGGTCTGTGCCGCTTACAGGTGCACGTATTGCCCAAAACACACCAATAATCACGCGCGTTGTATTTGAAGTGATTGATGCCGTAGATTTCAGTATTTCTTTATCTGCGGATAGGACAGCCCTAACCATTGCCTTTGCGCCCAATAATATTACAAATGTATTTTTACAATCCGACGATATCTCGGACTCGTTGTTTATCCAGGGTAACACCTTGCCGGCAATTCGCATTTGTACAGAGGGTTTCCCAAACTATTTGACTGTGAATATAGATAACGCAAATATGCTTGCGGGCGATGCGTTGCATAGCAGTGGCATTTTTGCATCACATTTTGCAACAGGGCAGCGGGCAGACGGCTCTGCGTATATCCGCATTTTTGTTGGCGATAACTGGCCTACGTTTAGCGTTGCGCACGGCAACAACGCCGTTGTAATAATGCTCCATCACGCGCTAACCGGTATACGGTACGATTCCGCAAGGCGCGAACTTCATATTTCCAGGGCGACAGGTTTTGCGGTGGATATCGCACAAGTAGTGCATATAGACGATTATTTGCGCCTGCAATACACGCTAGCACTGCCACACGCTGCACCTATGCTAGGCCGTGGCGAACTTAGTATTATGGACGGATACATCAATAGCGTAACGCTTTTGCAAGGTGAAAACGGCAATGCACAGCTTGTTTTTGATACAGAGCGGGTTTTGACATTCTCGATTCACGAAACGGCGGAATCGTATATAATACGCGCGCATTTGCCAAGGGAAGTACGTCCGTTTATTGTAGTGATTGATCCCGGACATGGTGGCTGGTGCCCAGGTACCGAGCATAACGGGGTACGCGAAAGAGATTTGGTTTTGTCAATTTCCCATATGGTTATGCAATTGATAGATGCAAACCCATTTATTACTGGGTTTATGACCCGTAATGACAACACCGGCGTAGAAAACCTACGACGCGCGGAGTTTGCAAACGAACTGAACGCAGATTTGTTTGTGTCTATCCATGCCAATGCTGCAGAACACCCGAACCGCACAATAAACCCAAATGTTGACGGCATAGAAACCTGGTACAATTTAAGTAATAGTGGCAACCACAGCTTAAATAGTCGCCAATTTGCAGAGATACTGCAACGCAATTTAATTGCCGATACCGGGGCAAGAAACCGTGGACTACGGTATGGTGCAGGCCTTATTGTTGTAAGGGAAACTTACATGCCCGCAGCACTTGTTGAAGTTGGATTTTTAACAAACCCTCAAGAAGCGGCAAGGCTTGCCACAACAGCTTATCAATGGCAAATAGCACGCGCAATTTATAACAGTATCGTTGAAACGTTTCATACGTTCCCACCTGCGTGATAATATGGGCAATCTACCTCCCCTGTCGTGTTGGTAGCCTGCGATGGTAATTCTTTTAAAGTGCATTTGCCGTCGTGTTGATAGAAACATTTATGAGTGCAGTTGATATCCATAAGGTCTCCTTTATGTTATGTTGAAAGCGCGGAATTTCCGCGCTTTTTTATTACTGTTCACCTCTAAAAATTACCTACCAGATGCTCTAAACTCTCGAACCTGTAACCCATATCTTTGTATTTTGTTAACAGTTCGTCTAAGATTAATGCATTTGTTTTAGATGTATTGTGTAGAAGTATGACCGCACCCGGATGCGTGCGTGGTAGCAATTTGTCGAAAGCCTGCTGCTTAGACGGCTGGTTTTTTTCGTCCCAGTCCATATATGCACAACTCCAAAAAACGGTTTTGTAACCCAGCTCTTGTGCATGGCGCAGATTCGCTTCGCTATAAATGCCTTTAGGAGGGCGATAAAGGCGGGGAATTTCGCTTCCTGTAACTTGTTTGTACAATTCCTCCACTTTGGATAATTCCTTAGCAAAAGCTTCTTTTGTGCTTATTTTGCTCATGTCGGGGTGCGTCATCGTATGGTTGGCCACAATATGCCCTTCCGCAACCATACGATTAATTAAATCGGGATAGTCTCGGATATAGTTGCCAACAAGGAAAAACGCCGCAGGAACTTCATGTTTCTTAAGTGTATCAAGTATCCCTGCGGTAAGGTCTATTTCGTACCCGGCGTCAAAGGTAAGGTACAGGACTTTGTCATTTTCGTTACCAATGTAATATGAATCGAATTGCAGAAGATGTTCTGCAGTGGTAGGGCCTGTTGGGCGGCTACCGTCTTTTGGGAAATGAAGCCCCCAATTTGTGCTTGCATAAATGGTAGTGGTAAAAGCAGTACATAATATTACTAAAATGCTAGAGAAAATTAATTTTTTCATAAGTCACCTCAAAAAATAGGTTGCCATTTTTGAAGTGTTTTATTCATGTAGAAATAAAAAAAGAAGCCAAGAAGGCTTCTTTTAAGATCCCGGATCGAGTCCGAGATGACGAACACGCGTGCTATACTGCCTTTTTCTTTTTGGTAACGACAAACAGCACGCCAGCCGACAGCAGCATACCCACCAGTGATAAAAACAGCCATATTCTGCTATTGCTATCGCTTGTTTGTGGGTTTATGCGGCCTGTTCCCGGGGTTGCGTCACCCGGGTCTGTGATAGACGGTGGGGTGACCGTGATATTAGTATCCGGTGCAGGCTCTGTTGGTGGTTCTGGCGTAATGGCCGAATCAGGAATATCGGATACAAGCGGTGGTGTAGGCTCTGGGGTATATGGCACAGGCAATTGGGGTAAAACCGTTGGTCTATCCGGGCTAGAACCCTCATGCGTGGATATATCGAACCTTAACAAGAAATCGTTTATAAGCTGATTATTGGGTGCATTGTCCCCCACTACAAAAGTTAAAACAATTTCGTTGCCAAGTGCAAACCCAACCGGCACAGTGCCAAAAAATAATCCAATGTCTGTATAGTACAAGTCGCCCGGTTGCGGCAGGTTAAACGTGAACGGCGCGCTTGCGTCAATGCCCGTTGCGTGCGTGTGCCATTGGCTACTGCCGGCCACCCTGTACCTAATTTCGTAGGTGACACCCGCGCCATTGTAGAATGCAGGTATACTGCCAGACTGGAAGTTTAAACCCACCCCAGGCATATCTATAATGGTAAAGTTTGCAACGGCACTGTCCGTTGGGTTGTGGAACCCGCGCAGCGTCCAGTTGATAGCTTCGCCAACATTTACAACGGTGCGGTCTGGGTTTTTAACCAACCTGCGTACGGTAAGCTCTACTGTGTTGGTGTTGCGCCCGTCTACCACTGCTGTGTTGCGGAAGATGCGCTCGTAAACGTTGCTTGGCAATTGGTCTACTGTTACCTGGAAAGAAACTACCACAGTTTGCCCTGGCGTAATAGATACAACATTCCATGTGAGTGTATTACCCGAAACGGAAGGTGCAAGTGTTGCACTACCTGGCACAAGTGTCATACCTGCGGGGATATTATCGATTATTGCAACATTGTGTGCAGATGATTCGCCTGTGTTGGTTACGGTGATAGTATAGGTGATTACCTGCCCTTCCCTCACGTGGCTACCATGCACCGGGTTAGAGGCCTTGCTTATGACCAAGTTTGCCGGGGGTGGTGGCGGCGGAGGGGGCGGAGTGATTGCAGGCGTAAACGCCCAGCTACCTGTAAAATTCACATCGCCGTTTGGCATGGTGAAGTTTGCGGCGTTGGTTACATTGCTTGCTGTCCAGCCATTAAATGTCCAGGTGCCTGCCACACCGTCGCGCATTCCGGTTACAGGAAATGTGACTGCTGTTGCCGCAAGGTTTGCTGTACCTGCGGCAATGTTGCCGCGTGTCGCAGGTGCGGTAACGCCTGCGGGTGCATCGCCGGTAAATGCGTACGTTATTTGGAATACGTCGGGTGTGAATGTCCAGTTGCCCAAAAGCTCTACATTGTCGTTTGGCATCGTAAATGTGCCATTGGAAGCTACGGTGACGTCAGTTGTTGTCCAACCGTTAAATGTCCAGGTGCCTTGTATGCTGCCATTTATGGTTTCTGTTGTTGTTGGCACACCGGCCACGGTTACGGTGGTACCGGATGTTTCCAGTTGTGCCAGCGGGGTCGGCATGTTCTCGTACGTTGCAGGGCGGGCACCAACAACGTTATAAATCACATATGGTATGCCGGGGTGGAATACCCACGCACCGGTAAACATTACATTTTCTGCCGGCATGGTAAACGTCAGCCCTGTGATGGTGGCGTGGTTCCAGCCGGTAAAATGCCACGAGCCTCTGATGCCTTCGGCATTGTACAATTCTGTTGTAGTTGGGCGGGCGGCAATGGTTATACCGGTTGTGCCTGCCAACACTGCTACCGACGCAGGCGGGGCGTTGGTGATGGTCGCATCTGGAGGGTTTACAGTACTGGTTATTTGGTAGCTTATATTGAATTCCGGCGTAAATACCCAGTTGCCGGTAAACTGCACATTGGCATCCGGCATGGTAAAGCTTGCCGGATTAGTGATGTTTGATGCCATCCAGCCTTGGAAGGTGAAGATACCTGGCTGGCCGCCCAATGTGCCTGTGATAGGATTTGTAGACACATAGGTTGCCGCCAGCCCTGTTGTGCCTGCGGTAATGGCTGTACGTGTTGCAGGCGCAGTTACGCTTGGCGGTACGTCGCCTGTAAACTGGTAGTTGATGTTGTAAAAATTGCGCCGCCATTGTGCGTACAAGTGCGTTACAGGTGCTGTGATGCTGGTAGCAAAGTTAAAGTAGGTGCCGCCCGCCGGTGTGGTTGCCCAGCCGGTAAGGTGGTAACCTGTGCGGGTTGGCGGTGGGGTTGGTGCGGATACTGTACCGCCGTGAGCGATATAATCGTGTCGGAAAACGGTGCTGGTGCCGTGGTTAGTATGGAATTGTACATGGTTCCATAGGCGCATGGCAACGGGTTGTGATATATTGCGCATGGCTGTGCCAAGCACACTGGAATGAGTAAGAGCAGCATAGGCATTTTGCGCACCGGCAAAGTACAATGTGGTGTTGGCGGTTTCTATGCCAAAGTGGAACGTAAAGTGATTGACCTCCAACGGAGCAATATTCCTGTCGGCTGTAATTAATATCATTTTGATATCGTCTGGGTTTGCAATTTCTGCCCAGGTTACAAAGTTGGTGCTGTTAAGGTCAAACTCGTATTCTGTGGAATAAAGTATGGTAAAGCCTGTTGCAGTAGTTTCTACTTCGCTTAAAAGATTTAGACCAAACTCAAAAGTATCCCGTTGTATATTGGGGCGCAGCGCGTCTTCTAGGATTGTATTAATAGGGAGAAACTGGTCATATTTGGGCACTGGTATAAAAGCATGGAACTGCCCAACAGGGTTTTCTGTATTATTGCGGAAGTGGAACTCGCGCACCACACCGCCGCCGGGTACTAGGTTTAGCCAGCCTGTGCTGGCCGTCCAGTCATATCCTTCGGAAACGGCAAGGGTAGTACCGGTGGTGTCTACACTGCGGGCGGTAAACCATGTGTCAAAACTGGCTTGTTCGGCTACAGTAACAGAGCTTTGAGACCTGCCGCTTGCGTACAGGCCTTGACCCACGCGCATACTGCCATCGTCGTGTACGATATCAAAGTCACGGCTGGCACTTGTAAAGATTCCGCTCTGTCCTTGAGGGGTTATCCTGTCGTCCATTGGTACAATCACAGCGACTTGGTTCATTGGGAAAGATTGTGTGGCCGCGGAATGCAATGCGCGAACATCGAAGAATACATCAATACCTGTATATCCCTGATTGCCGTTACCTGATACGCTACCAAAGTTTTCGCGCACGCCACCCATAATAACATCGGGCAACGCAAGACGGAAAACTCTTGAGCCTGTGCTGTCTATCACTTCTGTAACATACATGCCATTGCCTTCTGTGAGGGTTTGCCCCATCCATGTTACTTCCAAAGTTTCTCTTGCAATATCCAGCACGCCAAATGGCGCGCGAAGGTATACATAATGACCTTTAACTGCGCTAACTTGCGCATTGGCACTAGATCTACCACCTGTGGCTTGGTTGTGAAAAGTAACGTGTCTACGCTGTAGCGGTTCACCTGCAACCAAGGTGGTTCCTAACGAGCCAGGACTAGAATTGTAAGTAATCCTTGCCCTAGCGATGCTGTTGCCAGCATATATTGTACGTACATCTGTTGCAGGCAGGCTGCGAACGGTTTCGCATATGCCATCTGGGCTTGCATCATCTCTTTCCCCCACAAAGCCTGTGGCAGAGAAGGTGTGACCAGGCGTGTGGTCGTATATTTGTCCAAAGAAGACAAAGTTTGTAGGCCACGAACCTTGATTTTGGTAAGCCCCGTATTGAAATGTTGTAGGTATTGCGCCTGCAATTTCGTAAAAAAACTCGGCAATATACTCCCCGGGGTTTAGTGCGTTAAGAAAGCTGATATTAACACTATGCTGGCTACCACCGACTGGTAGAAACGGTGCGTTAAAAACAACATCGGGATGTGTATAATGGACAGTGCGGCCGCTGGTAGTTACTACATACAGTTCAGAAAATCCGGCTGTAGTAACAGGTATACGCGCCGCCTGCACACCAATGCCTTGGGCAGGACTATCTAATTCCACACGTATGGCTTGGTTTTGTAAAGGCCCCCCCGTCCTGTTATCTATCAAAAAACCTCCAAGGTTGGTCATTGCGGCATCGGATGGTACTGGTGAGTGTAAAGGAACATTGGGCAACGGGCGGATTGTTAAAATGCCGGGGCCACCACTCTCTACAACACGGATTACCTGCCAGCCCCATTGAACCATGCCTAATACAGCACCGCCCTGCAGTGGTGTTACTGAGCTTTGGCTGCTTTGAAAACCTATCCTTGAATACTCTCCAGGTGTGGCATCATAGGGTATTTGCCCATATACGTAAATTCTGCGGTTAGCGCTTTGTGTTAATGTTATGGTAACGATATCAAAAACTGTGCTGATGGTACGGTCTATAGTGTAAGTTAGCATAGGCTCAAGAAAGCCGGCGTGTATTGGCACGGTAACACCATCTGTAATACCCGAACCTGCAGGTGAACCTACACCTTGCACGCCCAAGTTCTTGTTGATGTGTAGAACAATGGTCATTTCCTCTGATAGAGCGTTAGAGACCCTAGATGTAGGAAATACGGTATCATAGTGAAGGTACATATGGCTTTCCCAATTTGCACCCTGGCCGAGGGTTAGTGACTGGTTAGCAGGCGTCGGGCTTATTGGGCGCACCGACACAGCATGTGAACCACTGATAAAATATTCTTCTAAAGTTATAGTCTGGTATGGGGTAAGGCCAGCAATATGCGTGTTAAAGCTGCTGGAGGTTTGTTCTTGCAACTGTGCCGGTGTCATATTTATATTTGCAAAAGTTTCTACGCGTACAATGTCTGTATACAGCATACCCGGGTTGCCTGTTACAGAAAACAGAGCATCCGCCAAAACTTCTAGCGCAATGCCCACGGTATCAATGCCTTGCGCAATAAAATACACAAGGGTACCACTTAGGGGTTGTGCGGTGTTACCAGTACGGTTTTGTACTACTGGTGGAGCTGGCAGCCATGTACCATGTGTAACTACGCCTGGCAATGGATACATAAGGTTTGCAACGTTAAAAACACGGTTATGCCCCGTACCAGTAAAGCCCGGTACAACGCCGCCCAGCATAAGCCCATTTTCTATGTGTATTACAATTGCGGGTGCGGGCGCATTCACCGCAATGGGAGCCTCTATGCGCACTGTTTGTGCAATTAAGTGTGCTTGCGAAAGCGGTACTTCCACCCGACTACCCACACCAAAGTACACTGGTGCTTGACCGCTGCTTTCTATACGGGCAGTAAAGTTGCCACCCAACGGCACCGGCTCAACCAGCGTTACCTCCACCGCCCCCGGCGACGTCGTTGCCACATCTACCGGCACACTATCCCCTACTTCATATGTTTCGCTGCCGTTTATACCAACAACCGGTATAGCACCAACAACAAGCACTAGCACAAGAACCAATGCCAGCATACGTTTTGCTTTTGTTTTTAGTAAGTTTTTCATGTATTAAAATCTCCTCCAATTATAGTCAATCCATAAAGCGCAGCAGGTCTATTGCATCCAACGGCCTTTCACTGCTGTAGAAATGTTCAAACCTCATGTACCAGCCGGTGCCATCTTGGTAGGCTGTCGTGCCAACCAAAATATCGCCGCTGCCCTTGTCTGTTACATAAAACCAAAACTGTCTGCCTGTGGCCCGTTGCATTTGCGTTATCTGTGAGAAGCCATAGTATTGGATAATACTGTCCACATCTTGGCTAGTCATAGCTGTGGCAAGTGCCGCTAAGATTTGGGGCGTGCGGTCTATGTGCGTAGGTTCGGGTTCGGGTTCTATTTCTGGTTCTGCTTCTTCCGCAAGCTCTGGTTCTGGCGGTGGTTCTTCTTGCGGTTCTTCCATTTGTACAGGCTCCGAGGGTTCTTCCGGCGCCGCTTGCAATTCCTGTACGGCCACGTCTTCCGGTTGCGGCAGGGCGGGTGCGGCAATTTCTGTTTCTTCTGTTGCCAAAAATGCTTCCGGCTCCGGTTCTTCTTCATACTCTGTTTCGTATACTACGGGCAACTCCGGCGGTTCTTCTTCCAGTATAGTATGTCGAATGTACTCGTACGGCGCATCTTCTAAAATAAGCTTATCCGCTTGGTAAGTTGGTTCGTACGGCTCGTCACCACCTAAGAAAAATGCGGCATACAATGCGGCGGAAACAACGCAAGCGGTTACAACAATGCCCGCAATCGTGTAAGCTGTTGCCGATTTTGCAGTTGTAGATATCACGGCGGTGCTTGCAGTTGCCGTGCCTACATGGCTTGCAGCAAATGCTTGTTCTTCCATATGCAGCATTGCCCCAATGGATACGCTTGCCATAGACGCCGCGTATTTACCTTGTAATTTGCTTTTTAAGGCTTTTCTAGCGCGTTGCAGCGTTTTATATACGCTGTCAACAGAATGGTTATGCACCCGGGCGATCTCTTCCACAGTAAGTTCTACATAATAGTAGAGATAAATCATTTCGTAATGTTTTGGCGGCAGTTGTTTTAACAGTTGCAAAAACTCGTCATGATCTTCTTTGTTTTGCAAATATTCTTGTGGTAAGAAGTTTATATCAAGCTCTGCGGTGTCTTCTGTTTGTGTTTCTAAATATGAAACATGTTCCCGCTGGCGGTTATTTTTGTTGCGGTTATGGTAGCATCTGTTTATAGCAATTTTTCGCAAGTATGGTATCAGTGTTTCGCCCCTTAGCTCGCTGGCTTTTTTGAAAGCGATTGTAAATGTATCTTGCACAATTTCCTTTGCGTCTTCTTTGTCGTCACAAAATTTTGAGCATATAAATATAACGTACCTGCTGCACTGCTTGTATATTTCGTCAAAAGCAGTTTGGTCGCCGTTGTTTAGCTTCTCTATCAAAATATTTAAATTATTGTGACTACCGTCGTTAATAGAAATTTTAATACACCGCCTCTTGCATTTTAGCCTAACCAATTCCGCTAAAACTATGACATTTCACATTCTGGGAAAAGTATTTCGCTAACAGGTAGCAGCTCGTTAGCATTGTGAGGTATAACTTGTTTGAAGAAATGTACTTTAGACGTCAACTTCTCGCCGTACAAATTTAACACGCTTGCCACATGGTTTTGCGATAGCTTTGTCAAATCTGCAATTTCGCAAATCGATAAATTCTCGAAACAGTAAAAATAGATGGCCACTTTTTCTTCGTAATCAAAGTCGTTAATGATGTGATAAAACACATATTTAACTTTTGGATGCTCGATAAAAGCCTTTGGTATCTTTGGCATTTTTACTTCGTTTGGCAATGGGTGTTTCTTTTCCATATTGCGGATATCAATCAACCCTCTCCCCTCCGATTTTTGTCTGCGGATAATTTCCCTTTCGATTAACCATAGTGTGCAAGTTAAAAAATTTGGACACTTTTTTTTATTTTTTTGAAAGAAATTTTTTCCGGCATGGTTTTGAGTGCTAGTCTCGGACGCAAAAGCTATTGCTGAAAGGGCAAAAAAAACCGTCATTCCGGGGTTAAGCCCAGGATGACGAGGATTTAATTTAGTTCTGGAACAATACTACAATAAATTAAACCTGCGGTAAACCAAAATGCGTGCCAACATATCTAACTGCGATACCGGCCGCCATGCCAATAAACGGGTTTTTGGTTAGTGCGGTTACACCCATAGCAACCCCAGCAGAAATATTGTCACCCGCAAACGCGGCACCGCGTATCTGCGGCAAAAACGTAGAAAACACACCAATGACAACCAAGAACCCTGCAATGCTTTGCGCCGGCAAGTATTTACATACCTTTAACACCAAGCCCAAAATACACAATACACCCAGCAATATCATAAGCACAACTGCGCCAATGACAGGCCATTGCGTTGCCGCCGTTGCAGAAATAATTGGTTCAAGCGGCATACCGCCAAATATTACACCTATAAAGTCTACAAGCCCCGTAATAAGCATCAAATGGTCAAAGTTTTGCGGCATAGCTTCTGCACCGCCGGCCATGTTCATATTCACCGTACCAAAAGATGTAGTGATACCAATACCCAAGCAGATGAGTGCGGCAGCATTAAGCAGCGCACGGAAAGTGAATTTGGGTTTAACAATCGACCATTCGCCGCTTGTCCAATATGATTTTGTCCAAAATTTAAAATTTTCTGTATCGTTTGTTTTTTCGTCGCTCAATTTTTTGCCGCCTCTTGCAGCAGGCACAAGCCAATAAACCAGTGTAGAAATTGCAACGCTGCCTGCAACGGTATATACAAGCGCATTGTTGCCCGGTGTTGTGTTGTCTACAAGCGCAAAAATTAAGAGCGCACTAACCACCGACGTTGCGCCAACAATAATGTTACCCTTTTGTTTGTCTGTCACAAAGTCTGTGCCAACTTGCGCCAGCATAATACCAACGCCTGCCATCATGCCCGCAATAACCGCAGGGCCGGCAAAGTCGTTCATAATCCATGAAATTGCGCCGGTTAACCCCAGCACAGTAGATACAACTGCTGCAATAAGCAGTGCCATAACCCTTTGCTTTTCCTGCTCTACCCTGCCAGAAACAGCAAGGAATGCAGACTGCCCCGAAATTGGCGTAACTAGCCCGGCAACCAGCACCATTAAGCCACCAGTCAAAAACGCCAGCCCAGACGGTTTTAGTCTAAAACCTTGCGACCTTGCAAACGCAAGCATTGTTAGCCCGTTTATACCAACAAACACAACGGCCAACAAAAACGGAAACAAGTAAGACATTTGTACATCTCCTCTAATTTTGATGTAAATTGCGATATTGATATTACCAATATTTTTTTAAAATGTCTAATTTTATTTGACATTTTCCCGTACAATTCCTAAAATAGGCGTAATATATAGAGGAGGCGATACAAGTGGCATTTTTCTACGAACAAGAGTCACACACATTTAACGAGTACCTGCTGGTGCCGGGGCATTCTTCTACCGAATGTACTCCGTCAAATGTGTCTTTAACTGTACCGTTGGTAAAACATAAACGCGGGGAAGAGCCCGCACTTTCATTAAACATTCCGCTGGTTTCGGCCATCATGCAATCTGTGTCTGACGACAAAATGGCAATTGCATTGGCTAAAGAAGGCGGTCTTTCTTTTGTTTACGTTTCACAATCTATCGAAAGCCAGGCAGCGATGATACGCCGTGTTAAAAACCATAAAGCCGGCTTTGTAACCAGCGAATCCAATGTTAGGCCAGACCAAACCCTTGGCGACATTTTAGAACTTAAAAATAAAAACGGACACTCTACGGTTGCTGTAACAGAAGATGGTACAGCCAAAGGGCGTTTTGTTGGCCTTGTTACCAATAAAGACTACCGCGTAACCCGTATGCCGCTGGATACGCTTGTGTCTACTTTTATGGTGCCGGTCGAAAAACTGGTTTACGCAAAAGAAGGCGCAACCCTGCCACAGTGTAACGACCTTATTTGGGATAACAAATTAAACGCCTTGCCGGTTATCGATAACAACGGCTGCTTAGCGTCTTTTGTATTCCGTAAGGACTATTCTGCAGATAAAGCAAATACGCTTGCGATTATGGACGGCGCAAAACGCTATCTTGTTGGCGCGGGCGTTAATACGCATGACTACAAAGAACGCATACCTGCACTAGTAGAGGCAGGCGCAGATGTTTTATGTATAGACTCGTCGGAAGGTTTTAGCGATTGGCAAAAGCTTACGTTGCAGTTTGTACGCGAAAAGTACGGTGACACAGTAAAAATTGGCGCAGGCAATGTTGTTTGCCGCGAAGGCTTCCGCTTCCTAGCGCAAAGCGGTGCAGACTTTGTAAAAGTTGGCATTGGCGGCGGTGCCATTTGCATCACACGTGAGGCAAAGGGCATTGGGCGCGGACAAGCCACCGCACTCATAGAAGTGGCCGCCGCACGTGACGAATACTATCAAGAAACAGGTATATATGTGCCAATATGTTCCGACGGTGGTATAGTACATGACTATCATATAACCATTGCGCTAGCGATGGGCGCGGATTTTTGTATGCAGGGGCGTTATTTTGCCCGGTTTGATGAAAGCCCAACCAACCGTGTTATGATTGGTGGCAATTATATGAAAGAGTACTGGGGCGAAGGCACAGAGCGCGCACGCAACTGGCAGCGTTACGAAGGCGGCGGCGGCCTTACCTTTGAAGAAGGCGTTGACGCTTATGTGCCATACGCCGGCAGCCTGCGCGACAATTTAAACATCACCCTAAGTAAAATTAAAGCCACCATGTGCAACTGCGGCACGCTTACAATCGGTAGTTTTCAAAAACTTGCAAGATTAACCCGCATTTCTTCGTCTTCTTTAATAGAGGGCGGCGCGCACGATGTCTACTTGAAGGATACCTATGGCGGACAACGGTCATAATAAATACATGGAAGAAGCCCTGGCGGAAGCGCGCAGGGCTTTTGACATGGACGAAGTGCCAATTGGGTGTGTAATAGTACATGATGGTAAAATTATTGCGCGGGCGGCCAACGAACGCGTTACGCAAAAAAATGTCTTATATCATGCAGAAATAATGGCAATAGACCAGGCCTGCAAGCAAATTGGCGATTGGCGGCTGGAAGGCTGCACATTGTATGTCACACTAGAACCCTGCCCTATGTGCGCTGGCGCAATTGTGCAAGCGCGGATACCCATTGTGGTGTATGGCGCAAAAAGCCCAAAGTCTGGTTGCGCCGGGTCTATTATTGATATTTTAAACGAGCCGCGGCTTAACCATACTGTGGACGTAGTCGCAGGTGTTTGTGAAGATGAATGCGCGGCACTTATGTCGGAATTTTTTAAGAAATTTAGGTGAGAATAGTTTTTACGGAGGTTTGACATGTACAAATTATTATGTGCCATCTTAGTCATTAGTTTCCTAAGCCTTTCGGCTGGTGACATAAAAATCGACGACATAAAAGCGCGTACTACGCAACCAGAACCGGAAGTAGCTTTATATTTCCCAGAAAACCCGCGTATCCCCGTGCTTGCGTATCATTCCGTCATGCCCGAAAGATTCTACTATCCTACCAACGTCAATAACCCGTGGATACTACATGCAGATACTTTTTACCAACAAATGCGCTACTTATATGAAAATAATTTTACGCCACTGACAAGCGAGATGTTGATTAACTTTCTATTCTACGATGGTGGCCTACCTACCAACCCAATAATAATAACCTTTGACGACGGTTATTTGGACAATGCACTTTTTGCCGCGCCAATATTACGCGAGTTTGGTTTTACAGCCATGCAATTTTTAATTACATCATATATTCCAGAGCAACCCCAAAGAATGAGGGCATGGCCAACGCCATTTATGAGCCATGCAGAAATTTATGACACGATGGACGTATTTGAATTTGGGTCGCATACACACGATATGCACCGCAACGCAAACGGCGCGCCATTGCTAACCACATCAAGTGTAGCAAATATACGCGCCGATATTTTACAAAGCTTTGAATATCCATTAACCATGCTTACCGGGTTTGCCTACCCCTTTGGGCGGCACAGCACCAATGCAATGCGTGCACTACAGGACGTTGGCATTTTGTTTGCGTTTACCACACAAGAAGCCTATCTTACACGCACCACCAACCCAATGCTTATACCGCGTTTCCAAGTTACTGGCGGGCCGCACGGCTGGTGTATGGAGCATTTTTCCGATGTGGTTTGGAGCAGAAGATAAAATTATTTTGTTGCCAATTCCAAAATTTTATTGCTGCGCTGTATAAAGCGTGTCATTTGCTCTACAGGTAGCGGCTTGTGGCTAAGCATTGCTAAGTCGTATAGGTGTTGGGCAATAAGTTCTACATCGCCCTTGCGGCCGTCGTCGCCCTGAATTGCCAACAAATTTTTAACCAAGCTGTGGTTACGGTTAAGCACCAGTGTAAGTTCTTCTTCAAACATACCCGGCGGCAATTGCCCGCCCCCAAACATCTTGCTCATTTCTTGCATACGGCGTGACTGCTCGGATAGTAATATCACGGACGAAATTTCGTCCGTTTTTAAATTTTCTACCTTAACCAGCAGCTTTTCGGAACCGATAACCTCGCGCAGCAGCGACTCTAACCCCTCTGGGGTAGTTTCGTTTGTTGCGTCTTTTAATGCATCGGTAATGTCGGCATCTATGCGGTTAAATTTAATTTCCGGTTCATAACTTTCCAAATAGTTGATAAACGGCGCGTCCAGGTTTGTATTTAGCAAAACCGCGTCCAGCCCTTGGTCTTTAAACATTTGTACATATTGCGATTGCAATTGCAAATTGGTTACATAGAATACCGTCTTGCCAGTCTTTTCGGCATTTTCTGTTGTAAACTCTTCCAGCGTCATATATTGGCCGCTGGTTGTTTTGTACAGGACGCTGCCTTTTATCTTGTCGTACAAGTCGCGCTCTTTTATGCAGCCATATTTGATAAACGGGGCGATGTCGTCCCAATAACTATTGTAGGAGTCACGGTTTTTTTTGAACAAGCCATTTAGCTTGTCCGCCACCTTGCGCGAAATATAGCCCGACATCTTTTTAACCGTGGCATCATTTTGCAAAAAGCTACGCGACACGTTCAGCGGCAAGTCCGGGCAGTCCATCACGCCCTTTAGTAATAGCAAATATTCCGGGATAACTTCTTTAATATTATCCGCAACAAACACTTGATTGTTAAAAAGCTTGACTTGCCCTTCCATGTATTCCAAATCGCTTTTAAGTTTTGGGAAATATAAAATGCCCTTGAGACGGAACGGGTAATCCATGTTAAGGTGAATCCAAAACAGCGGCTCGTTAAAGTCTGCAAAAACTTTGCGGTAGAATGCCTTGTAGTCGTCATCTGTACATTCGCTGGCGGGTTTTAACCACAGCGGCGTGGTATCGTTGATTGGGGTTGGTTCTGTTTTTTCTTCGTCTTTAGTTTCGTCAATGTCTTCTGCTTTTACTTCCTCCACAAAAACAGGAACGGAAACAAAACCGCAGTATTTGGTTAGTGTAGCGCGTAGTTTATAAACGTCCAAAAATTCTTCGCCGCTTTCGCTTACAAACAACGTAATTTTTGTGCCGCGGGTGGTTTTATCGCTTACACCCATAGAGTACTCTATGCCGCCTTCGCATTCCCATTTGGCAGCGGTTGCACCTTGTTTGTAGGAAAGGGTGTCTATCTGCACCTTATCACTGACCATAAACGACGAGTAAAAACCAAGCCCAAAATGTCCGATAATTTCCCCGGCGGTTTCGCCCTTGTCCTTATAATTTTCCATAAACGCCGTCGCGCCAGAAAACGCAATTTGCGTGATATACTCCTTGACTTCTTCGCTAGTCATACCAATGCCGTTATCTTCAAAAACAATTTGCTTATTCGGCTTGTCTACCAACACATGCACGGCATAGGTTTCGTCGCTTGGTATATTGGTTGCCTCACCCATGTCTGTAAGTTTTTTTAGCTTCGTAATTGCGTCCACGCCATTAGATACCAGCTCTCGCGCAAAAATATCAACGTCGGAATACAGCCATTTTTTGATAATTGGCAAAATATTTTCGCTATGAATTGACAAATTACCTTTTTCCATTTTGTTGTTATCCTCCAAGCATATCTTTCATTTTTGCAAGTGCATTTTCAAGTGCTTCGTCAACTTTTGCAGCGTCCTTGCCGCCTGCCTGCGCGTGGTTGGGACGACCGCCACCGCCACCGCCGCAAAGTGCCGCAGCGTCTTTTACAAGTTGCCCGCAGTGTATGCCTTGTTTGACGACATCATCGGTTGCACTTGCAAGAAATTGTGCAGCACCGTCTGGGCTTATACCGCATAACATCATGCAGCCGCTTCGCATTTCGGCTTTTAGTTTGTCGCAAAGTTGACGCAGTGCCTCGATATCGTAGTTTTCCAGTTTTGCGGTAATTAATTTTATGCCATCATGTGTTTCTGCATTTTTTAGCAGGTTTTCAACCACTTGCCCTTGCTTTTCGCCTGTGGCTGCCGCTTGCAGCTTTGTGGCTTCTTTTTTTAGTTCCTTATTTTCTGCCAGAAGCGATTCGACTTTTGACACAACATCGCTTGTTTTGCACAGTGCAGAAACTTCTGCCAGGGTTGCCGTAGCTTCGCGGTAGAGGTTTATCGCGTTTAAGCCAGTGGTGGCCTCTATACGGCGTACACCCGACGCAATTCCGGTTTCGGAAAGCAGCTTAAACAAACCAATTTGCTGGGTAGCTTCCACATGAGTACCACCGCATAGCTCTACGCTGTAGTCCCCCATTTTTACCATACGCACGGTGTCACCGTATTTTTCGCCGAACAAGGCCATTGCACCGCTTTGTTTTGCTTGCTCTGGTGTGGTAATAGTAATTTCTACAGCTTGGTTTGCCCAAATACGCTGGTTGACCAGGGTTTCTATTTTGTCGCGTTCTTCCGCGGTAAGCGGCGCAAGGTGCGTAAAGTCAAACCGTAGACGGTCTTCGCTTACTTCCGACCCCGCTTGCTCTACATGGTCGCCCAATACTTCGCGCAAGGCTTTTTGCAGCAAGTGCGTAGCCGAGTGGTTGCACATAATATTCTTGCGGCGGTTTATGTCTATGCTGGCGGTAACCGTATCGCCAACTTTTAGGCTGCCGCTTGTTATTGTACCCAAATGGACGGTGTTGCTGCCCACAACCGTTATGCAGTCGACTATTTCAATGGTTGCATTTGTAGTGGTTAATATTCCACTATCACCTTTTTGGCCGCCACCTGCCGCATAAAACGGCGTACGGTTTAGCACCACCGCAACGTCTTGCCCGACGGTTGCCGTTTCGGCAATATCATCGCCTGCGATTAGTGCAAGCACTTGTGCTTGGCATGTGTTTTCGCTATAGCCGCAAAATTCGGTTGGTTGGTTTGGCGCAAGTTTGTTGTAAACTGTAGCATCTGCGCCCATATAGGTGGACACGCCACGTGCAGCACGGGCGCGGTTTTTTTGGTCTTGCATTTCTTGTTGGAAACCTTCCTCGTCCCAGCCAATGCCGTTTTCTTCTAGTATTTCGCGGGTTAGGTCTGGCGGGAATCCGTATGTGTCATAGAGTTTAAATGTTTCTGCGCCACTAAGCACTTTTTGCCCAGCTGACGTTAAGCCGTCGATTTGCTTTTGCAGCAAGTTCATACCAACATCAAGCGTTTCTAAAAATCTACTTTCTTCTGTAACCAACACCTGCAAAACATGGCTAGACTTCTCCTGCAAATTAGGATATGCATGGCTGTACGACTCTATCGCTGCTTGTGCCACTTGACCAACAAAATTGCTAAGCCCAAGCGAACGCCCATGGCGCACCGCACGGCGCAACAAGCGGCGCAGTACGTATCCCCTGCCCTCGTTAGACGGCAAAGCACCGTCTGCCGCCATAAAGGCAACGCTACGTACATGGTCTGCAATGATATTAACAGAAGTACGCTGTTCTTCTGTTATAGTTTTAAGCCCTGCAAGTTCCGCAACTTTTGCACACAAAGCCTTGATATTGTCAATTTCAAAAATAGACTTCACATTTTGCATTACAGTGGCAATACGTTCTAGCCCCATACCTGTGTCTATACCTGTGTTTTCGAGCTGCACATAACTACCGTCTTCGCGTTTTTCAAATTGAATAAATACCAAATTCCAAATTTCCATAAAGCGGTCGCAATCGCAGCCCATTGCACAATCCACGCCACCGCACCCACTGGCTTCCCCATGGTCATAAAAAATTTCAGAACTTGGACCGCAAGGGCCTACGCCATGCTCCCAAAAGTTATCTTCCTTTCCAAAACGGTAAATTTTTTCTGCAGGTATCCCCACCGTTTTATGCCAAATATCATACGCTTCGTCATCTTCTTCATATACAGAAATATAGAGCTTTTCCGCAGGGATTTGCAACTCTTCCGTAAAAAATGCCCACGCCCATGGGATGACTTCCTTTTTAAAATAATCCGCAAAAGAAAAATTCCCAAGCATCTCGAAAAATGAGCCATGGCGCGCAGTTTTGCCTACTTCGTCTATATCAGTGGTGCGTACACATTTTTGGCATGTAACAACACGCTTGGACGGGGGCTTTTCCAACCCGGTAAAAAACGCTTTCATGGGTGTCATGCCTGCGTTTATAAAAAGCAAACTTTTATCACCCTGCGGCACAAGTGGGAAACTTGGCAACACAAAATGGTCTTTGCTTTCAAAATATTTTAGAAACTTATCTCTAATTTGATTAACAGTAAGGAACTGCAAATAAAACACCGCCTAAAATTATTTATATCGTAACAAATTCACCTTTATCGAAGAAAACAACTTCTGTACCGTCTTTTTTAATGCCAACAATACGCATGTCGGAAGTGCCAAACATAAAATCGACATGAATCAGCGAATCGTTACCGCCTTTTGCAAGTCTTTCTTCGGTAGAATAATTGTCACCATCTACCATATTTTTTGGATACGCTTTACCCAACGCAAGGTGGGCGGACGCATTCTCGTCAAACAATGTGTTGTAGAACAACGTATTCATTTGCCCAATTGGGGAAGAGTTGGCAACCAGCGCAACCTCGCCAAGGCGCGCCGCACCCTCGTCCATTTCTATCATGGTTTTAAGAACGTCTTCGTTTTTGTCGGCTTTGTAGCTTACAACTTTGCCGTCTTTAAACGTCATTTCAAAGCCCTCGATTAAATTGCCTTGGTACGAAAGCGGCATAGACGCAACTACCCTACCCTCTGCCTTTTCGCGGTGGGGCATTGTGAAAATTTCCTCTGTTGGGATATTGGGGAAGAATGGGATGCCGCTTTTGTCGTAATCGCCGCCGCCCTCCCAAACATGGTCATCTACAAGCCCAAGCGTAAAGTCGGAACCTATGCCTGTTGTAAAACGTAACGAAGCAAATTTTTGCTCATTCAGATATTTTACACGATTTGTGAAGTTGGATTTATGCGTTTCCCAATCGGCAATGGGGTCATTACCATCTGCACGGGCGCATTTTAAAATATATTCCCACAGTTTTTCTATTGCTTCTGCCTCTGGCAAGTTTGGGAAAACTTTTTTTGCCCACGCTGGCGACGGCGTTGCAACAATAGACCAACGCAAAGTGCTGCTCATAGTTAGGGCAGAGTGCGGTTTTGTTGCGGTGCTTGCCACTATAGATTGGCGGCGCAGCCTGTCCATATCAACGCCAGCTAAAGAGTCTGGGTCAGAAGAGCTTACATGAAGGTAAACTGCGCCCTTGTCATCCTGCTCTTTAAACTTTTGCACACGCCATTCCGGGAAAGTATCAAAAATTTCGTCTGCGCCACGTAAGAAACGCTCGCGTGCAGTTGTTTCGTCTATCCAGTCTATTACTACCTCAGATGCACCTGCGTCATATGCGCAGTCGCGCACTAATCGCCCAAATTTTGCATTGTCTACCGCGCAGCTAATGACAACAAGTTGCCCTTTTTGTACGTTACCGCCTGCGCGCACCAATAGGTTCGCGTACTTCTTTAATGTTGCATCATTCATGTGTACCACTCCTATAAATTTTGATGTAAACATACAACTTTCCAATTAATAATATATTGAAAGAATTTGGCAGGTGCAAGACATTCTTCAATGTGTGGAACAATGGGTACGCGACGGCTGCGAATGTAACCAATGTCGCTGCGTCGTGTTATATTCAATACAGATGTGGAAAATTATAAATTATAGAAGTAAATGAAAAGGAGAATGACTATGAGAAAATTTATGCCTGCTACAATTGGCTTACTGATAGCGGCTATGCTAACTGCATGTGCTTATGAAATATCGAATTACCAAGCAGTAATGGATTGCGACTACAAAATATCAAATTACCAGACGACAACAACAGACTACAACGGCTCACGAGATATATGCTCTAATTGGCAAGGTTTAAGCATGTATGTAGCAAGGGGGAGCGTCACGCCCATCGGATTGCGGCTATCCATGATAAACAGCAATGCAGAAATAAGCTTTGGACATGGTGTGATGTTTACCATTGAACAATATTTGGATGGTGAGTGGGCGCAAGTACCATTTATAAATGATGTCATGTGGATTTTGCCACTTCTTGACGTTCCGCCACTTGCTACCGTTGACGAAAACATATCATGGGCGTGGATGCACGGAGAGTTACCCCCTGGTCAATACCGGATTATTCGTGATTTTTCAGAAAATGATTGGAATAACCCAATACCAATGTGGGAACGATCAGTTCATATCTACGCGCTTTTTACAGTTGAACAAGACTGGCGGGCCGCACACAGCCAATGGCAAGCCGAACAAGATGCCGCGGCGGCAAGTGCGTTCGCCCGTTTCGCCGGATTAGATATAGAAATTCTGGACTACAGCCCCCGCGGGCTAAGTTTTACCCTAACCAACAACAACCCAACTTACACCTACATTATCAATAGCGTATTTGTTGGCTGGCAAGATAATATCCCCGGGGAAGGAAGTGCCGGCGCCATAGAGTATTCAATATTTCTTGGTCGACATTGGGACAACCATTCTTGGCCTTTTGGTTACGATAAGCGGCTACAGCCCGGCGAATATTTCTTTCTTGAGGTGGATTGGTACAATTCAAGAGGATATCTTACCCCCAGCATGGGAAGGCTCTCTCCCAACCCTTACCTTTTTGACTTGACAGTAGATATAAGCTTGGATGTGGACGAGGACTATATTTATGAAAATTTCCGCCACGTAATTCCCGGGTCACCAACCACACACCACAGGATACGGGCACATTTTGACATTTCCCCCTAAAAAACAACCCCCGGCACACTCATGCCAGGGGTTGTCTTACATATCTTCGCTTACTTCTGCCTCTACCTCATCTACGACAACTTCTATTTTAGAAATAGACACTTCGTATGCTGTCTTTTCTAATACATCTCCATTTTCTAACCGTTTTTGATACTGGCGGCTTTGCTTCCTACCCCACAGGCGCACTCTGTCGCCTACTTCCAATTTACCTGCGTATCTGGCATTCCTACCCCATGTTATACACGGTATGTAGTCGGATTTATTATACGATCGATTTACAGCTACAAGCAAATCCGCAATCTCACGCCCAAAAGGAGTGGTGCGGTATATCGCAGGCTTACAAAGGTATCCATCTAAAAAGACATCGTTCTGACTTTGTGCTTCCGCCTCTGCTTCCACAGGCATTTGGACATCCCTTGCGAAAATTGTAAGCACAAGTTTATTGCGCTTATCCGCTTCTACATAGCTGTTGTACGAGCGTATCTGACCGGTAATGTGCATCAACTTTCCAATTTGCATGGTGTCTTTGTCCATAATACGTTCAGAAATAGTTACAGGCAAAGTATCTCCTGCACCGCTTAACCTACCCACTTCTATATCGAAGCGATAAAACCCTTCGCCATATATTTCATGGCTAAACTCCAGCTCCGATACCACACGCCCGCTAATGTTGATAATGTTGTTACCGTTTTCCATTACTTCCGCCTCTCTTCTAAGGTCGCGTAAATGTATGCACACATGCATAAAAATTGCTTGCGACCTTGTATACCATATTCACTAAAGGCAAATTATATTCCACAGACAGCTAAGGCGGCAGCAGCGGCAAGCACTGTGTCCGAGTTCTCTTCTACCTTCACTTTTGCAGAAAATTCTTGTGGAAGGCACTCCTGGCCGTCTATGCCATGAAATGCGCGCTGGATGCATACTTGGATACCATCTTCGGTTACACTAGATGCAGTAATACACGCCCTTGCATTAAACCCATATGTGATAAGCTTCGCTTCGCTTTGAGATAATAATGGAAAAATAGCTTTATCATCGGCATTAACAACCAAAAAGTCATCACTACCTAAGGTTGAAACAACATTTTGCAACACGGGCGATGCCTCTGCCGCAACTAAAATATTTACTTTTGGGCCTGTACTTTGCCTGTCTGTAATATGATAGCAACTGGCTTTGCCGTCACTCATTCGTAAAAATGCTTTTGCAATCTCCCTACCGCTAGAACCAACCATGCCAACTGCCGGCATAATAAATCCCCTCCCAAAGTTTTATACTTTAAGTTTAAGCGCGATAGGGCAATTTTATGCATACAATTTAAAGAGGTGATTTTAAAGATGTTGCCAACAAGAAAAAACTTACTAGATGCTAAAGTCAAATTGGATTTAGCAAACAAAGGTTTCGAATTATTGGACAAGAAGCACAAAATTTTGACAAAAGAATTAATGTATATTAGACATAACTCAAAACTGACAAAAAGTCAACTATGTGAAGCAATAAAAATAGCGAAAAGTCTGTCAAAAAAAATAAATATGGAAAACATTAACAAATTAATTCCATTGGATTTTTCATATACAATTGACCATCGCTATGTTATGGGCGCAGCAATACCAACCATAACGAATCAAGTAATGGCATATACTGCGCCGGTATATCCCCTTGCCACAACCTGCGTTGCACTAGACGAAGCCTTTTTGGCCTGGCAACATGCAAAACAATTAATATGTAAACTTGCAGAAAGCGAAACTGCCATCAGGCAAATAACCGTGCAATTGCAAAAAGCAAAAAAACGCGCCAATGCGTTAAAGGAAATAATCATACCTGCATTAGATAAAGGCATAAAGTACATACGCGAACAACTTGAAGAACGCGAACGGGACGAACTTACCAGGGTCAAGGTTACAAAAAAAGAACCCTAAACGGGTTCTTAATCCAAAATCCATACATACAAATTCCTACGGCCAAACCGCCGTGCATCCAAAATACATTCCATAAATAAGTCGATACTATATCCGCGAATTGCGCCACCAACGTCTGCTGCTAAAGCAAAACCATACCCCTGCACATACAAACGCGTACCAAGCGGAATAACCCTGCGGTCTACAGCCACTATTCCGTGTTCCACTTCCCTGCCAGAAGCCGTTATACGATACCATGGGTCGCACGGCAATTTACCGGTACAGTTATACCCTGCCGTGTATGCCGTCGCATGCATACGCACACGGCGGACATAATGGAAATCCGGTGCAGTAACATCTGTAAGTGCACCAAGCTGCCCTGTGCCAATATCAATAATTGCGTCTATTGGCTCCGCATTTACACGTGTTTCCACCCATTCATTGCTATATTCGACACCACCGATGTAAACGACATGTGATATGTGCGCCAGCTCGCCAGCAACACCGGCCTGGCGTTGATGAGAACGCCCTGCCCATACCGCACTGGTACGGTTTTCTATGGTTTCGTATGGTATGGCTTCAAGCTGGGTACGTGTACGTGTTACAAAGGTGTAAAAAACAAGCGTTTCGCCATTTTCCACCAAGCGATCATAATCGCCATTGTATATCAGCGGCACGCGGGATCTTCGCTGTACCTGTACCAGCACCTGCCCTACCGTTGCAGCAGGTTCGGCAAAACGCAAAAACGGAGCTGCTTGGTTTATCTGAACAAAAACGTCAGTTGCCCTTTCGACAACAATGGTCATTCCACCCCATACTGTTGTTTCCATACCATGGCTGACCCTATCTAAATAATAAACCGTTATTCCCAACTCATACAAAAGATCTGCCACTGTATCTGCACAAGTAAGTACCTCGTGCCTATCCCCATCGCTATAAACCGTTACTCGAGGCAAGTTAGGCTCTGTCGCAGTAAAACTTGTTGCTGTTTGCGGCAGTGCAATAACAAGAATTGCAGCACACACCATAAAGACAATTATTTTTAATCCGTTCATATTTTCCCCCTATTTAAAGCATTTAAATGTTTCTTAATATTTCGGTGGCGATATTAACATTATATTAATACAATTGCAAATTATTTCATCGCAATTTAACAATTAAATCAACCCGTTTTTCCATTTAATAACATTTATACATATTTTAGTTTTAATTATTCTTTAGCTTGCTTTTCATATAAGTGGCTATTTATTATTAAGAAAGTGATAAGTTTAATTTATGAGGCATCCATGACCAGTAGCGAAAAAATATTATTTGCTAAGCAAAATTTGGCAAAAATACCGTTATGTTTGCAGACAAACAACTAATAAATACTGGGTTTTATTCGGTCTGGTTGTCGCACTTTTGCGTAGATCAGAACATGACGCAATAAATAAAAGCCGCCATTGCGGGGTGATAATCCCACAATGGCGGCTTTTGTCATTCTGTATTTTATTTATAATTTCACTAACTCATTTGCGTGTTCAACAATTTCATAATTGAACCCCATCACTTCTATTAGCTTAATTGCATTTTTTGTCGTAGTTGCTCCCTCTTTCAACTTGTAGTCAAACACAATATTCTTGTCCGTAACTTGCTCACGAAAATGATAATTGTCATGGCTCAGCAGTCGTGTCAGTTCAATATCATGCGAAGCAACAACACATAAACAATCTTGCTTACTCAGATAAGTCAGAATTGCAGTAGAAGCGGCAACGCGCTCAATGGTGTTTGTACCGCGCAAAATTTCATCAATATAGCAGATACAGGGATATCTAACACTCAAATCAACTATTCTTTTTAAAGACTTGATTTCAACGATAAAGTAACTCTCACCGCCAAGCAAATCATCTCGCATAGCCATAGACGTAACAATCATAGAAATTCTTGTAACAAATTTCTTGGCTGTGCAGGTGTAAATGGTTTGCGCCATTATCCCATTTATGGCCAATGTCTTGATAAATGTAGACTTTCCCGAAGCATTAGAACCTGTTATTAAGCTGTTATTGTTGAATTTATGCGTATTTGTAATGGGTTTTTGAATAAGTGGGTGATAGATTTCTTCAAAGTCCAATGCGTTTCTATTACAAAACTGTGGTGTAGAAAATCCGGGCAAGCTTTTTCTAAAAGACAAGATAGACAATGCAGAATCTATTTCGCCAATCGTCTTGTAAATTTGATGAAACGCTTGGTTGTGCTCGACAATCAGCCGTGCGAAGTCATTATAATACCGCACATCAAACAAAAACATGATATTGAGATATATCCCTGTAGCAGAAGGTGCTTTCGTGATTATTTTTCTGAATACATTAAAGTGTTGCTGCAAGTTCTGCATAATTGGTAAATTACTCACCAAATCTATTTTATACAACCTTCTACAGCAGTTTAGCATGGACGAGTAATACTTTATTGCCGGCATTTCTAAATCTACAAATCGCATTGCACTGTAATAAAAAATCATATTGATGATAAAAGAAAAGGTAATGCCTATAATCCCAATTGTTATATTAAAGGCGAGGACGACTAAAAACACCAAAGGTAGGGCGGCAAGTATTTTATATACATAGGGTCTGGGCAACATTTTAATATCAGAACCAAATATTAAGGAAGCTACACCATTATGGTTCAATTTCCCCAAATTCGCCAAAGCAAACTGCGTATCAAAACGCTCTTTTGGATTTTTTTCAAAAAATTTGATTAAATTTTCCCTTTCGACGAGCTTTGCTTCATCAAATTTTATTTCGTGTAAACAGTTGTACAAATATTCCTCACCAACAGACGAGAAACAGGCATTTATTCGCTTGTACACGCTATCCATGTCAAGGTCGCTCCAAGTGATACTGTCTATCCTTAAATCGTGAGGAGTGATGTTTTTGGCATATTGGGTAACGCTTTCGATATTTACATCTTCACTATTTGGCACGTTGCCAAATAATGCGATGATTTTTGCTTTCAAAGTTTTGGGTTTCTGTATTCGTGAAAGAAATGTAACAATAATCACAGCTGCAAAAAACAACCCAACCAGTACAATCAAAGCAGTTAAATCCATTGAAATCACCCTTTGTATTCACCTTCAAAAGCCGCAACGCGTTGAGAGGCTGTTGGGTGAGTGTGGTAAAGCCTAACAACAAACGGATGTGGGGTTAGGTTGCCAAGGTCTTCTCTGTAGAGTTTTTTTATTGCAGAAATAGAAGCTTCTTTTCCTACATGTTCACGCTCAAATGCGTCTGCCTCGTATTCATGTTTGCGTGAAAGTGCGTTTTCCGGTATTTTCAAGATAAGGTCAAGGGGTTCGAACAAAATAAACAGTGCGTAAATTCCAAAAGCTAAATTTGCGCCTTCAAAACCAAAAGCCATGGACACATAGGGGTTTACAACAACGAAATATGCAAAAGCAACAATGATAATATTGTACAACACATCAAGCGGAAAAGACTTTATGATGTGCCGCTTTTTTTCATGTCCTATTTCATGGGCTAAAATAGCAAGGATTTCTTCATGTGTACATTTTTCTAACAGGTTATCAAAAAGACCTATAGTTTTTGTTTTACCAAAGCCAGAAGCAAATGCGTTTAGCCTTGTGCTTCTTTTTGACTCATTAACCATGTATACTCCCTTTAATTTAACACCTGTTTTGTTTGCAAGTACTGTGATTTTATCCTTTAATTCCCCATCTTGAAGTGGCGTTAGCTTATAGTAAACCCTAATAAGCAGTGGTGAAATAAAGCTTGTAAAAATATCAAATGCCACAAACACAAAAAAGAATGCGAAAAATACCCAGTTGCCAACTAGCCCATACAGCCACAAGAACAATGCCATTAAGCCGCCGCCAAGTATTGCAATTAAAATAAGCCCTTTAAAAAAGTCGCCAATATAGGTACGCGGGGTGGTTTTATTGAAGCCGTGACGGGCTTCTATAACAAAGGTTGAGTATATTCCCATAAGGCTGCCTACCACCATGTTAATTGTAATTGGGATAAATATCATTAATAGCCCCATTACAATAGTGTTTTCTATAGGGATTAATGTGTAAAGATAATGATGAAAATTAAACAACAGCATGAACAGAACTATAATGGTGCTTACAATCCCACTTACAATGGCAAACTTTGTATTATCCATAGTATAAGCCATGTATTTTTTATAAGCTTTGTTGTCGTATACGTCTTTTACATTTTCAGGAATTTTGGCGTTTCTTTTGGAGTAGTCCAGATATTGCATTAAAAAGCCAAAGGCTGTTGTTGCGAAAAATATTGCTAAAATTAATAATCTCATGTTTTATCCTCCTTGTTTAAATTGCGCGCTTTCCACTATGTTTATGGCCTTTTCTACCCAATCAATTCTTGCTTGAAGCGCAATTTCACCGTGCAAAGCAACCAGATTCCAATACAAAGTTATCTCATGGTCATAGTCTGGTTCATCCCTGGCAATTGCCACCCTAATCCCTTCTTGTTCAACCTTTCTGGCAAGACATACTTCACGGAAAGAGCGTAGTAATTTTAATGCTGCTTCCTTATTTGTGTATCCGGCATATAAAACCCTTAACAGAAACGCACTTTTTTGAGTTAGAGCGTTTTTTACATCTTCTTCTGGTGCGGCTAACCAATCCAATAACTCTGCCTTGCCGCTTTCTGTAATGGAGTAAACCCGTTTATTTGGCTTATCCGTTTGTATTACATACTCGCTCGTAAGCCAACCCTTTTGCTCCATTTTGTCTAACTCGTTATATATTTGACTGTTTTTAGCTTGCCAAATATATTGCATTGTTTCTCTGAACTCCTTGTCTAACTCATAACCTGTATGTGGCTCAAGAATTAACAATCCAAGTAGCCCATGCTTGAGCGACATAAATTTACCCCCTTTCGGAATACCAATAATCGGATTATATTAAGATATTGTCCGATTGTCAATCAAAAGGCAGATTTTCACACCCAGGTATAAATCTTACAAATATGTACAATAATATGACCGTAGTTAATCTACAGGTACTTACCACCGCCGCCTAACAGCGGTTGCGGAAGGGAGGTAATGCAGAATGGACAACAAGAAAAAAAGCACAACTACAACCAACGTTGATGCTAAAAATGCTAACAGAACAGAATTTGCAGACGACTTCAACAACTGCAACACAACCAACAACACAAATAACAAAAACAACAAACACAGCAAGTAGTTACTCCCCTAAAGAGAGATTTATCTCTCTTTTTTTGTTGCCTGCCCAATTACAATAATGCTAAAATTATTAAAAACCATATCTAAGGTTGGATTATATGAAAATTCTACTTACCATTGCATATGACGGCACAGCGTACGCTGGCTGGCAGCGGCAAGAAAACGCTATAGCCGTGCAACAAAAATTGGAAGAAGCACTTTCGTTATTATTAAAACGCAATGTGCAAGTTGCCGGCGCAAGCAGAACCGATGCAGGTGTCCACGCGCTTGGGCAGCGCGCTTGTTTTACCGCAGAAGATTTACGCGTACCACTTGACAAGCTGCCCATGGTGATGGCTGGATTTCTTCCACAGGACATTGCGGTTACAGATGCCATTGTTGTACCCGATAACTTTAGTCCCCGATTTGACGCCGTGCAAAAAACATATGTATATAACATTTACAATACCCCCAACCCACTGTTGGCAAGGTATAACGCCTTTGTGCCACGTAATTTGAACATAAAAAACATGCAAAAAGCCGCTACGGCGTTTGTCGGCAGACACGATTTTGCAGCGTTTTGTGCGACCGGTTCCAGCGCAAAAACAACCGTGCGGGAAGTATATGCCTGCAGCGTCATGCAACAAGCCAATGGCGTCACCAGCATGACCATTACAGGCAATGCTTTCTTATATAATATGGTGCGTATAATCGCTGGGACGCTGCTTTATGTCGGCATAGGGAGAGTCGTGCCCGCAGAGATTCCCAACATCATCGCTTCACAAAATAGGAAACTTGCAGGCAAAACTATGCCACCACAAGGGCTTACTTTACTTAATATCGAGTATTTTCTGGACAAACCGCCAACAGTAGGATAAAATTCATACGAAAAAATATGACAAATTTTAAGGAGTGTTCCTATGGCATTAATTGACGCTTGGAAACGCATCGCCTACGACACACAAGGGCAACCGGTAAAACACGTTTGGGACGAATACTTGGCTAAAGAAAAAGCCGTGTATATCAATATCCTAAAAACCAAAAACAACCGTATAGAAGGCACAATTGCCGAACTTGCAGAGCAGTTTCGCTTTACAACCATCCAAACCGCCGCTTTTTTTGATGGTATTCACGAATGTGTAGATGGTTTGCCGGAAATTGATAGCATCGAAGAGGACACTAAAATTGTGGTAAGCATCGAATTTGACAGGCTTTACAAACAAATGGTGGAATACAAAGCAGACGCCCTTTACAACCTTCCCGAATGGGAAAATATCTACACAAAAGACGAGCAAAAGCAACTCTATTTGGAACAAAAGCGTTCACATACTATCGTACGCAACGAAGATAAAATTGGCCGCAACGACCCTTGCCCATGCAACAGCGGCAAAAAATATAAGAAATGTTGCGCACCAGCATAATAAACAAACCCCGTATACAAGAAGCCGCAGATATAATAAAGTCTGGCGGCCTTGTTGCATTTCCAACAGAAACGGTTTATGGACTTGGCGCGGACGCATTTAACGTGCAAGCGGTTGCGCGTATATATGAAGCAAAAGGCCGTCCCGGCGACAATCCGCTCATTCTACATGTTGCAAATATTGCACAATTTTTACAATTGTCAGAAGCCGTACCGGATTACGCACTTGCGCTTGCACAAAAATTTTGGCCTGGCCCACTAACGCTTGTAACCCCAAAAAGCCCTATCCTACCCAGCTGGGTTGGCGGACACCCAAGCAGAAACGCTGCTACCATTGGTGTACGTATTCCCAACCACTCTATAGCACTTGCGCTTATAGAAGCTGTAGGCGGGGCAGTGTCTGCACCAAGTGCAAATAAGGCAGGCCGTCCTAGCCCAACCACCGCTTGGCATGTAAAAGCAGATTTTGGTGACGAAATTGAAATGATACTTGATGGCGATATTTCGCATATTGGGTTAGAGTCTACAGTTGTAGACGTTACGGGCGATGCTCCAGTAATTTTGCGCCCGGGCGCAATCACGAAAGCGATGATTTACGAAACGGCAAATATATCCCCCGGCAAAGTATCGCAAAACGACAATGCCGCGCCACGTTCCCCCGGCATGAAGTACCGCCACTATGCCCCCAAAGCTCCAATAACCATTGTAAGCGGCACATCTGATGATGTATCTTCTTATATATTGCAGCAAAGCGCAAAAAACGCTGCCGTACTTGTCACAGACACAACATCGCAAAATTTCAAAAAAATACATGATGGCATGAAAATTTTGCCTTTGGGAAACAATCATGAATCCATTGCGCAAAATTTGTTTGCACGCCTGCGCCAGTGCGACGAAATGGGCGTTGATATAATTTTTGCGGAGGCAGTGCAAAGCGTTGGTATTGGCGTTGCAATTATGGACAGGCTGCTAAAAGCTGCGGAGGGGAATATTGTGTATGTCTAAAATGCATAAGATTTTGTTCGTATGTACAGGCAACACATGCCGAAGCCCAATGGCGGCTGCGCTGGCTTCGCTGGCATTTAAAGAACTTGTGATAGACATCGAAGTTTTATCTGCGGGGGTGGCAACTGACGACGGATACCCTGCAAGTGATAACGCAATACTTGCAATGCAAGAACAAAATTTATGCCTTGCTAAACATAAATCCGCACAAATTAACACAGAACTATGCGATGCGGCGTTGATACTAACCATGACGCAAGGGCATTTATTTTATGTAAAGCAAATAAATACGCAAGCAAATGCGTTTACCCTTGGCGAATATGTTGGCGCAAACGGTGATATCGCAGACCCATTTGGTGGCAATTTGGAAGTTTACCGCGCGTGCGCGGCACAAATAAAAGAATTGGTTACACTAGCTGCGGCTAAATACAAGGAGGAACTATGGAATCAATAGACGCAATTATCCAAAAGCGATTACACATTAACGACCACCCGCTTGTGCATAGCAAAATGACAATGATTAGAAACAAGGAAACAGGCAGCAAAGAATTTCGAGAAATTGTGGGCGAAATTGCCGCATTTATCGCATATGAAGCAACGCGCGAAACAGAACTTATCCCAAAAGTTGTAGAAACCCCTGTAGATATGGCAAAGGGCTGGGAATGTGCGCGCAAATTTAGCCTTATCCCTATTTTGCGTGCTGGGCTTGGCATGGTAGAGGGTATCGCAAACCTAATTCCAACGGCAAAAGTCGGGCATATAGGCATTTACCGCAACCCAAAAACATTGCAGCCCATAGATTATTACTGTAAGTTCCCGCCAGAGGTAGCAGAAAGCGAAATCTTGTTGCTCGACCCAATGCTTGCAACCGGCAGAACCGCGGAACAAAGCATTAAATACTTAAAAAATACAGGCGCAACACATATCAAATTCCTGTGTCTTGTTGCGGTGAGGGAAGGCGTGGAAGAAATACTTTCAAAACACCCAGACGTTGACATTTATACCGCCGCATACGACGAGCGTTTGAACAGCCACGGTTATATTGTGCCTGGCCTTGGCGATGCAGGTGACAGGTTGTTTGGCACAAAATGAACCCGCAAACCGTTAGGGACATATTCGATAGAATATCCAAAAGCGTAGGTACCACAGTCATTGGGCGGGAATCGTCTGTTCAGTTGGCGGTCATAGCATTGCTGGCAAAAGGGCACATGCTTTTGGAAGATGTGCCAGGTACGGGAAAAACCCTGCTGGCAAAATCTTTGGCGGCGTCAATCGATTGCGATTTCAAACGTATTCAATTTACTCCCGATTTGTTGCCGTCAGATATTACCGGCATTAATTTTTTGAATATGAAAACGTCCGAGTTTGAATTTATGCCCGGCCCAGTATTTGCAAATATTGTTTTGGCAGACGAAATAAACCGCGCCACTCCCAAAACCCAAGCAGGGCTATTAGAGTGTATGGAAGAACGCCAGGTTACGATAGATACCGTTACCCGCATTTTACCGCCGCTGTTTATGGTTATTGCGACGCAAAACCCAGTGGATACGCAGGGCGTTTTTCCGTTACCGGAAGCGCAACTAGACAGGTTTGCGTTTAAAATATCCATGCAATATACCAACCACAGCGACTCTGTGGAAATATTACGCAGACACAAGACAGAGCACGCGCCCCCTACCCCGGTGGTTTCCAAAGAGGAAATAATTGCCGCCCAAGCATTTATCCCTGAGATATTTGTACACGACGATATTATGGATTACATCGTAACACTTGTAGAGTCTACCCGTGAGGAATCGGGAGTGTTGCTTGGAGTTAGCGCAAGGGGTGCATTGGTTTTAATGCGTGTGGCACAAGCCATAGCGGCTATAAACGGGCGCAATTATGTAATCCCCGACGATGTAAAGCGTGGGGCTACACCTGTTATGGCACATAGGCTTATACTAAAGGGTGCGGAAAGAATCCGAAAAAATGCGGCAGAAGAGATTGTGTGGGGCATTTTAGACCGCACCACCACACCAACCGAGTTTTTAAAACCGGGCGAACAATAAGCTTATGGTAGCAGCTATAGTGCTTATTATCATACTGATTATATTGGTTTATTATTTTGCCAGGCGCGTTGGCATACGCCGAGTTGAATACAAACGCTATTTTTCCGAGGATGGCGTTTTTGAAGGCGGTTCGGTATTTCTGATAGAAGAGATAAGCAACCGCTTTTTTTTGCCGCTTATAAAAGTGGACGTTTATGCAAATTTGAATAATGACTTGCGGTTGCGTGATTATGTTGCAGAAGAGTTTGGTATGCAGCAATTCACCAGCCGCTTTTATTTGCCGCCCTTTACGCAAGTTAAACGCTCTATCGAGATAATTTGCAAGAAACGTGGCTATTACCAATTAGAATCGGTAAGTATAAACGGCAACTCGCGCAACGCAAAAGCGGTTATGCATGTGTACCCCAAGGCCTTGCCGTATGGTGAAAGCAACCCAATGGAAAACGAAATACAAAATACCTATAAAACCGACAGACGGTTATTTCAAGACCCTTTTAGCTTTTCCGGCATTAGAGATTACCGCCATGGTGACACGTTGCGCGCGATAAACCACAAAGCAACGGCAAAAACAGGCGTGGTAAAGGTTAACAACAAAGATTTCTTTTCTAACAGAAATATTATGATTTACATAGATTTTGGCCAGCATTATACACATCCACTAACAACGGAAGCATACTCATCTTTAATGGAGCAGGCACTATCCTATTCTTCAGACATGGTATGGAACTCTATCAGTTTAGGGTTTAGCGTAGGCTTTGCGGCAAATTGCCGTGCTTTGGGGCGTGCTAACCATATAAGATTCCCAATGGGGCGCGGGCATAGCCACTACATGGAAATTTTGAAGGAAATGGCGGCTATCCGCATGGCTGACGGTTGCTCTTTTTTGTGGCTGCTTAGACAGGACTTAGATATACTGTGGAATGTGGACATATATATTATGACTACCAATATCTCGCAACCTTTTGAAGAGATTATTGATATGTATACAAGCAGGGGCAACCATATCACGGTTTTGGAACTGGAAAATAATTAGGGGGCAAACATGCTGCGACTCATCTGGCGAGAAAACAAAAGGCTCATACTCTTGTTTTTATTTTCGTTTTTGCTGGCATTGGCAACTATTATTATGTTTAACGGCACGGGTGGGCGCAGCCTTTATTGGTTTACGGCAATGATCTTGTCCGTGATAAATTTTATCGTATTTTTTAGAAAATTGATTAAAATGCTTATGAAATATGAATTTGCTATGTTAACAAAGGCAAAAAAATCTGTGCAATCGTTACTGGAACGCTTCTATGATTTGTGTGCAAAAATAGGCAATGCATTGAAAGAAAAATATGCCGGTATCATAGCAAAAATCCTGCCGCGCAGGTGGGGTACTATTTTAAGGCGATACAGCGACAAAAGAACTTTTGTAGTTAGCGGCAAGCGCGATAACGGAAACAGGCTTAGAAAAATGAAATGGCGCAACCTTATTAGCAACCGAGAACGTGTGCGATATATTTATATTACGTTTTTGAGGAAACAGATAAAAGCGGGGGTAGAGATAAGTCCTGCCGATACGCCTAATGAGTTGTATGCGAAGCTTAAAGAGGGGCATGAAAAAAACAGCGATTTAGATGACACGCTGTTTTCGCTGTATAATATTGCGAGGTATAATGACGATAGGGATAGTAGCATTACTGACGAAGATGTGCAGGCGGTTAGGCAGAGGAAGTTTTAGGTGCAGCTCTCGCTTATTTTTGGTTTTTGTCTATTATTACATGTCGTACATCATTTAAAACACCTGATATCAGTCTTGTATTGTACAGTTTAGACATAGCAATACGCTGACTATTAGTGCAATTTTACCAACAAAAAAGAGCTGGTATAAAAAAACCTTCGTCATTCCATGTTTGACGCAGAATCACTATATGAAACCGTAGTGTCGCATTTCGTTAATATTTCTACATCGTACTTCTAATTCACTACTAACACATTCTAAATACCATGCCAGTTCGTTTATGCGCACGGCCAAGTTTCTAAGGTTGATTCGTTTTGCTTTATCGTGAACTAAGCTTAGTTTTTTGTCGATAGGATACCTAAATGCGTACGAACCACTATCAAATTGATCAAATTCGAAAATATAGTCTTCAACTGCGGGAATGTATGGGCAGTCACCAATAAGAGGCTTTATTTTTTTCCAGATTTTTTTCAAGTCATGACCACAACTAGCTATCGCTCTAGTCATTTCATCTTCTGTATCATCAGAGTATGCGAGGTATACATCTTTTAATGCAAGCTCTAAGAATTGCCGGTAAAGAAAAATGGCAGGATAGACATATGTATCTAGGGTACCTACATTGCCTTTCGTAAGTGCACTACGAACAACCTCGTCTGCAGCTTCCTTATACCCAGATATATAGCCAAAAAATCGAGTTCCTAAATCTTTGCTCCACGCGATTTGCGCCGTTTCGCCCAAATTCAACTCAGAAACAAACAGTTTTTGTCCTTTTTGTGGAAAACCAACATCCTCATCGTGCAAGAAATCGTTCATTAAATCACTCTCCGTATTTATGTGTTAAAAAGGGAGGTACAGAAAAGACATTTGGAATCCCACGACAGTACCTCACTTTAAAAGTATATACAAAAACTACCTCAACGTCACAACCGTAACCCCGGCCTCACCTTCGCCAAACTTTCCTAAGCGGTACTCCTGTACGTGGGGGTGCCGCTTTAATAATGCGTGAATCGCATTGCGCACTGCCCCTGTCCCTTTGCCGTGTATCAATGTAACAGTTGCTATACTGCTAAGGAAAGCATCGTCCAGGTACTTGTCAGCTTCCGTGGTCGCTTCTTCTGGCAGCATGCCGCGCAGGTCAATTTCCGGAGAAATAGTAAGCGATTTCATTTTAGAACCGCTGCTTTTTACCTGCTTTACCCCAGTTACATATTTTTCTTCTTCCGCTTCCAATGACAGGTCGCTAATATTCACTTTTATTTTTAGAATCCCTGCTTGCAGCTGCACTTCGCCCGCGGCATTTGGCTCGGACGCAACAATTGCAGACTGGTTCATGGAGTGGATAAACACCTTGTCACCGCGGCGCAGTTCCTTTGGCACGGTATGGGTTGGTTTTGCCGCCGTAGGGCGTATGCCGTCGGCCAAGGTTGTTAACCCTTCACGTACCTGGCGTTTTGCGTCCTCAAGCTCGCGCTGGCTGGCGGCTTGTAATTGTTTTTGCATTTTTGCAATCAGTTCGTCGGCCTCTTTTTGGGCTTGCTGGACTGTGCCTAACGCTTCAAGTTTTGCCTGTTGCAAGATTTTTTCTTTTTGCGTACGCAATTTTTCTTCCTGTTTTGCAACGTCTTCGCGTAATTTTTCCGCTTCGCGGCGGTAGGTCTGGGCGCGTTCCTGCTCTAGTACTACCGCTTTTTTACTTGCTTCCAGGTCGGTTATAACGTCCTCGAAACGGATATCTTTTTGGGTAAGTACCGCCCGTGCTTCGTCAATAATAGAATCCGGCAGGCCAAGACGTTTTGCAATGGCAAAAGCGTTACTTTTACCGGGTATACCAATCAGCAAGCGGTACGTTGGGCGCAGAGTTTCTACATCAAACTCGCAGCTTGCGTTTTCTACCCCGTCCATAGAAAGCGCGAAAAGTTTTAGCTCACTATAGTGCGTGGTCACAACGGTGCGTATTTGCCGCGCACGCAAGTGCTGCAAAATTGCAATAGCAAGTGCCGCACCCTCTGTTGGGTCTGTTCCTGCGCCCAGTTCGTCCAAAAGAACCAGCGCATTATGGCTTAACCCGTCCAATATGCCCACGATGTTTTTCATATGTGACGAGAACGTACTCAAACTTTGCGAAATACTTTGCTCGTCACCAATATCTGCAAAAACGTCGTCAAAAACCGCCAGTTGCGAATGCTCTGCTGCAGGGATATGCAACCCCGCCTGCCCCATGCAAGTAAACAACCCCAGCGTCTTTAGCGACACGGTCTTTCCCCCTGTATTTGGGCCTGTGATTAGCAGCATAGAAAAGTCACCGCCAAGGTAAATTTCTGTTGGCACAACAGTGGCACGGTCTAACAGCGGGTGCCGCCCTTTTAATATATGGACGTACCGCCTGTCGTTAAATTTTGGCTCGGTAGCTTCCATTACGAGCGAAAGCTCGCCCTTGGCAAAAACAAAGTCTAAATATGTGATTTGCGCAATATTAGCATTTAGGATTTCTAGGTGATTGGCAACCAAGCCACTCAGTTTCAGTAGAATGCGTTCTTCTTCGCGCCGCTCTTCAAAATGCAGGTTTTTGATTTTATTGTTGAGTTCCACCACGCTAAGCGGCTCCATAAAAACCGTCGCCCCGGTGGACGATTGGTCGTGTACCATTCCTGGGAAGCTACCGCGATAATCTGCTTTAATAGGCACGCAAAAACGGTCGCCACGCATGGTGATAATTGCGTCTTGCAGCATGTTTTTGTAAGAAGACGAATGTATAATGCTCTGCAATTGGTCGCGTATTTTATCATGTGCAACACGTATATTACGGCGGATATCACTAAGCGCGGCACTGGCGTTGTCCGCAACCTCGCCCCCCTGTTTTATACAGCGGTTAATCTCTTTTTCCAACGAATCCACTGGAGCTATGCCATCGAAATATGGCTCTAGGCACGATGGTTCGTGTTCATGTTCTTTACCATATGCTGTTACCTTGCGGCAAACATATAAACTGTCTGCAATTTGCAAAAGTTCTTCTGCTTGCAGCATTCCGCCAACATTGGCACGCGATAGCGCAGCGGTTATGTCAGAAATACCACCCAGTGGTAAGCTCCCCTTGCGCAAGATATATCCTACGGCAGCGGTCGTTTCTGCTTGGGCACGATTGATATCGCCTAGGTATGTCATAGGCATAAGCGCCTTGGCGCGCGCTTTACCCATTGGGGAAGCGGCCTTAGATTGCAGGGTTTCAACTATTTGGTGATATTCTAATGTGTTTAACGCTTTAGTGTTCATACAAATTTCCTTTCTGCTTTACGCAACCAACGCTTACGGTGTGTGACAAAATCTTAGACATTGTCCTATTGATTATACCGCAAACTTGTGAGTTTTGTATGTACATGCTGTAAATTTACTGTTATAGTATTTGCAGTTTTGCAACAAAATCTTATTTTTTGCGAGGTATATTATGAAAAAATGTTTAAAAATTTTTAGCGCGGTTGCAATTTTTGTGTTAATAACCGCAAGCTTTGCTGTAATGGCACATGCAAGTACGACAATGCGCGTTGGTCTTTTGCGCGACTCCAACAATGTACAAACAATTACAATTAACTCAACGACCATTGAAGTTGGGCGTGGTAGCGGTACATACAACGCAATTTTTACCCGTGTTACCACAATGCATTCCAATAACGGTTTTACCGTAACCGCCAACGAAAACGGTATTTTTATTAACGCCATTGGCGGCGGAGACAATTTTCAGCTTGTAAATACTCCGCCACAGGGCAGCCCACAAGGCGCACCGCAAATAAGGGCTGCTGTTGGTAATACAATTTCCATAAGCAGTAATACTTATTATGGCGTTATCGAGTTTAGGCGCGAGGGTTCTAACATTACAGCTATCAATGTTGTAAACTTGGAACAATACCTGTACGGCGTTGTGGGTATGGAAATGTCGCCCGGCAACCCTACGGAAGCATTGCGTGCGCAGGCAGTTGCAGCACGCACATTTGCGCTTTACAGCAGAAACCGCGGGAGATATACCACACGTGGCTTTGATATTTGCGACAGAACATGTTGCCAAGCATACCGCGGTACACATCGTGTATATGCCAGTATTCGTAGCGCAGTACGCGATACGCAAGGGCTTGTTATTTATGCGCCGAGCGGAACAGTGCCACTATTTACGCCATATTTTGCATCCAGCGGCGGGGCAACAGCTAACTCCGAACATGTATGGACAGCAAATCTTTCACACCTTCGTGGTGTACTTGACCCACACGAGCCAAACCCACGCATATGGTCACGCACATTTACATGGGCGCAATTGACTGCTGCCGTACAGGCACAAGCACCAAACGCCAACATTGGGACTGTCACTGGCATTTCTGTTACACGCGCACACTTTGGCCGCGTTAGCGAGCTTACGTTTATAGGCACCAACGGCCAGTGGACTGCCCGTGGCGAAGCTATCCGCACCATGTTTGGGCATGTTGGCGGTGCGCTGGACAGCCAAAACTTCCAAATTGTTGGTACAACAGCCACAACCACAGGTGGTACCGCTTTGACAATTTCTATAACCAATGGTTTCGTTGCGACCAATATGTCGGCGACTTCACTAAATATTGTAAACCATTTGGGTCAAATTTCGACCATTAGTAATGCATATGTATTTGACGGCTTTACTACCCGGAATGTAAACCAAGGCACGACGACCTTCACAGGTGGCACGGGCGTCACACTTAACGGGCGCGGCTGGGGCCACGGCGTGGGAATGAGCCAGCAAGGCGCGATAGGTATGGCACACCAGGGTTACGACTTCCGTACAATTTTACGTCATTTTTACACAAATATTGAAATTAGATAACATTTGGAGGAACCTACAAATGCAAACCAACTTAAAAAAAGAAGATTTTTATTACGACCTGCCAAAACACCTCATTGCACAGCAGCCCATTGCACAGCGCGACGGTTCTAGGCTAATGCACATCAACCGCACCACCGGTGAGATTACGCACAATATGTTTGTTGACATAAAATCTATACTACGCCCTGGTGACTGCTTGGTTGTAAACGATTCCAGGGTTATCCCGGCACGGCTTGTAAGCGACAACAATGTGGAAATGATGTTGCACGAACGTGTAGACGGCGGCAATTGGTCTGTTATGGTGAAGCCTGGCAAAAAAGCGCGTGAGGGTGACACTCTTTCGTTTGCAAACGGCAGACTGACCGCAACAGTACAAGAGATTATCGAGGACGGCTTGCGTGTGGTTTCTCTTACGCACGAGGGCGAGTTTGAAGAGTTGCTTATGGAAATTGGCACAATGCCCCTACCACATTACATTGAAGAAGAGCAAAAAGATACGTCGCGCTACCAGACTGTTTATGCAAAAAATGACGGTTCTGTTGCCGCACCAACCGCCGGGCTACATTTTACAGAGGAACTGCTTACAGACATAAAAAAAATGGGCGTAAACATTGCCCAAGTTACCCTGCACGTTGGCATTGGCACATTCCGCCCCGTTAAAGAGGACGACATTACTAAGCACCACATGCATAGCGAATATTGCCGTGTAGAACCCGAGGTTGCCCAGCTTATTAACGAAACCAAAAAGAACGGCAGGCGCGTGGTTGCCATTGGCACCACCAGTTGCCGCACAATAGAAAGCCGCGCAAATGATAACGGCGAAGTTATTGCAGGTAGCGGCAAGACAGATATTTTTATTTACCCGGGTTACAAATTTAAGGTAATGGACGGGCTTTTAACCAACTTTCACCTGCCGGAATCTACACTTATTATGCTGGTGTCTGCGTTTGCAGGGCATGAAAAGACGATGGAGGCGTATAACGAAGCAGTAAAGCAGGAGTATAGGTTTTTTAGCTATGGCGATGCGATGATTCTTTTATAGATTGGGGAAAATACAATGAAAAAGATCTTTTCGCTTTTAATTTTTTCCTTAATTTTGGCTGCTTGTAGCAATAATGTAATCGAAGAAGATACGAGGGGAAATAATCAACGTAGCTGGCTGATTGATGCGCCAGATAGCGATGCCCTTGAAACCATATTGTGCGAAGCAAATGAAGACAGCTTTCCGCTAGAAGAAGAGGGGTATATTTTATCCATTTCCCCATCCGGCAAAAATATATTAGTGGCTAATGTCAGCTGGGAATTTAACCTGTACGACAGGCGACCGCCGATTAATATAGCTGGACAAGATGCGAAATATATCGCCCTTTACACAAAAAATAATGGGCAATTTGAACTTGCTGGGCGCATGTATGTAGACAGCACATGGGAAGCATGGAACGACGTGGTAGTGAGTGCAGACGGGGCAAGTGTTAGCTGGAGCCCAGACGAACGCCGTGTGGTTATATCGGCAAGTTGTGCGCTGCCAAGCCAGCAGTTACCATCCGCAAATGCCAATATCTTTGTAATTGACCTTGACAATATGGCCGTAGAGCAACTAACCCACGACTATTCTAACTTTTTGCCTAGGTGGATAGATAGCAATAGCATCAGCTTTATTCGTTATGCCTTTAATGATAGTGGTGACTTGATGGTTAAACTTATGCGTATGAACATGAATAGCCGCAATGCCCAGCTTTGGGCAGATTTATCCGGCGAGGGTAATTTGATGTTTATTTCGTGCTATGCAGTGCATGGCAATTTTGTGTACTATACAAAGGAGAGTTTTACCGGAACACAGGCTGGCTTTTATATAGCAGAACTGACGGGCAATAATGCAAATCCACGTCAGTTAATTAACATCGTAGATTTTATCGAGTATAACGAAACGCTGCATCGGTTTAATTTAACCAATGTACAAATTTCGCCAGACGGACGCTGGGTAATTTTAACCAAATTGAATGATCGCGTAATGAGGCGTGATATCCCCATGGCAGATTGTGTTGAATTTCCACAGACAGACCCTAGCGCAGCTATAAGTTTTGTATTTAACAGACCTATGGCACCGCATCATCATGTAATGATATTTGATTTGCAGAACAGCCAACTAGCCAACCCATTTGTTAGCGACGGGTTGCGCCCGTACCAAGTCATTGTTACCGCTGCAACCTTTGCACCAGACGGGCAGTCTATTATAGCAGCCGTGTTTGGTGACGGTAGCCCTTGGGTGCGTGCAAATGAAGAGGTTACGACTTTATGGCAAATAGACCTTGCAAGCCCCAACTTTGACGCGGTGAGGATATATAGGACAGAGGTTGATCACAGTCTTTTTATTACGCATATTTCGTGGCTAGGTAGTAATGCCTTGTGGATACGGTCGTCGACGTGGGGGTATAGGGCTGCGGCTATGCCACATGTATTGGTGGTGCCCGGGGCGTTTGGTGGGTTTAGGTAGTTACGAAAATACTATGATATTTGTTTTCAAAGACAAAAAAAGCGACCTCACGGTCGCTTTTTTTGTCTCTTGACATTCCTGTAATTTGGGGATTCCGGGTCAAGCCCGGAATGACAAATTTTCCTCACACTTCCCACGCAACAGGCATAAACACTTCCTCAAACCGTTTCATGGCAAACCTATCCGTCATGCCGGCGATATAATCCGCCACTGTTTGCGCGGGGTTCTCGCTAAAGCGAGCAAAAAACTCTTGCGGCAATTTACCCGGATTTCCCATATAAAATTCATAAAGCAACTCTAGCATTTTACTAATTTTGCTGCGCTCTTTCTGGTGCATTAGCTGTCCAGAATATACATTGTTGCTCATAAATATCTTGAGCCGCGTCATAATTTCTGCAATGTCTGGCGATAGGTGTATATCGTTTACGCTACTTTCCACCATATTTTCAACCAAAAAGTCTATACGTTTTTGCGGCGTTGACCCAAGAATATCGCTTACATATTTAGGCAGGTCGCCGGGGGCAAGTATTTTTGCGCGAATGGCATCGTCTACATCGTGGTTCATGTATGCAATCTTGTCCGAGATTTGCACCACTTTACCTTCTGATGTAGCTGGCGAACATACGGTGCGGTGGTTTAAAATACCGTCAACTACTTCGCGAGTCAAGTTAAGCCCCCTGCCCTCGTTTTCTAGGAATTCTACCACACGCGCACTTTGCTCGTTGTGTCTAAAGCCGCCAGGCAGCAGCCTATCCAGCGCGTCTTCCCCTGTATGCCCAAATGGAGTGTGCCCTAAGTCGTGTCCCAGGGCAATAGCTTCTGTTAAATCTTCGTTTAATCTTAATGCGCGTGCAATAGTACGGGCTATTTGTGCAACTTCCAGTGTGTGGGTCAGCCGAGTACGGTAGTGGTCGCCCTCTGGCGAAATAAAAACTTGCGTCTTGTGCATGAGCCTGCGGAATGCCTTGCTGTGTGTTATCCTGTCGCGGTCTTTTTGAAATTCTGTACGCATTATGCATTTTTCGGCCGGGGTTACGCGCCCGCGAGTATGCGCACTTTTGGTTGCCAGCGGGCTAAGGTTTTCGAGTTCGTACTGTTCGTGAATTTCTCTACGCGTCATAGCTTTTCACTTCCTCAAACTTATAACCCGTCCCCCACACAGTTTTAATTTCCCATGTGTCGGCTTTGCGCATTTTCTCGCGCAGGCGTTTAACGTGTACATCCACAGTGCGGGTGTCGCCCGCAAAGTCGTATCCCCACACAGCCGAAAGCAGCTGATCCCGCGTAAATGGCCGCCCGGGGTGACGAATCAAGTAGTAAAGCAGTTCAAATTCTTTTGGCGGCAGGTCTATTTGCTGCCCGTGGTACATAACCGTAAGCATATCCGGGTCTACGGCCAAGTTGGGGAACACAATAGCCCTAGAATTATCTGTAGGTTTGTTGTCGAAGCGACGCAGCACTGCTTTTACGCGCGCCACCAGTTCCTTTGGTTCAAATGGCTTTACCATGTAGTCGTCTGCGCCAAGCTCCAGCCCAAGCACTTTGTCAAAAGTTTCGCCTTTGGCAGTAAGCATAATAATCGGCACAGAACTTATGCGGCGTATTTCTCTGCAAACTTGATAGCCGTCTATGTCCGGTAACATCAAATCCAACAACACGATTGATGGCGCATAAACAGGAAACGTTTCCACTGCTGTGCGCCCATTGTATGTTTCTTTAGTTTCGTAACCTTCCTTGCGTAAGTACAACGATATCAACTCTGCGATATTCCTATCGTCATCAACTACCATTATTTTTATCATGGGAATCCTCCTTGTTTGATATGAAAGGCGCGTACATCATTATCGCGTGGTTTTCTACTACATATTCGTCATCTAGCAGGTTATCTTGTTGGTCATATTTCTTGCGATAAATTACATTGTGACGTGTATAGCCGCCCCAAAATTCGGACTGCATGAGGTGTTCTTTCTCATAAACTTGGTATTTATATTGCGGCTGGTGGTCGCACAGCCATGCCCCTTGTAGGCATTTGTCGGTAATTTGCAACTTTAGCTGAAAAGTAAACGGCGTGTTGTTTTGTATCATAAGGTCGCCATAGTTATAAAAACACGTTGCGCCACTGCCGAATGGCTGAGTTCGGTTAGAATCTGGAAAAACATCAAAACCGTGGCGGTGGCGTTCCGTTATCGTAAGTGGCGTATGGATTGTAAGCCAATATATTAGATTAGAAAGCTGGCACAACCCGCCGCCTGTGGCCGCCGTAACCGTCCCACTTTTAAGTACCATGCCTTTTTGATAGCCTTTGCGCTTGGTTGGCTTGCCAATAAGCTTCCAATAAGAGAATGTTTCGCCCGGTTTTATCGTAACCATATTTATTTTTGGCACAGCAATGTTTAAATTTGCTACTTTGTTTTCTTGCATCCACATGTCCACGTCTTTCAATCTCCTGTAAAGCGGTGTTTTGTGGGTAGAATATTCATACGTAAGCGTAGCGTTTTGCTGTTTAGCAAATTTGTACTTGCCAAATTTCAAATGCAAGTGCCGCTTTAGCGTAAAATATTTTGCGCCAAAATACAGCCGCATATCAGAGCGTTTTTTTGGCTTGTTTGTAGGTTTTTTGAACATGACACACCTCATTCATCAGAAAACAGGTAATTTTACATAAAGTTCGAGAGCTACTCGCCTTTAAAACTATACAGAATAAGACTGATATCAGGTCTTTTTATTGCGCAACCATTCGTGAAAATACACAAACTGCTCTTCCCACACTCGAATTCCCTCGAATGTGAATATTTTCAACATTATACCACAACCGTGTTTTACTTGTGATATAATCATAGGACATATTCTTAGAATTGGGGTTTTTGAGATGCTACACATGGTTTCCTGGAACGTAAATGGCTTACGCGCATGTATGAAAAGCGGATTTATGGATTTTTTGAAACAAAATGACTTTGATATTATAGGCTTGCAGGAAATTAAAATGCTACAAGAACAGGCAGACTTTGAGTTCCCGGGCTACCACGCATACTGGAACTCGGCAGAAAAAAAGGGCTACTCGGGGACACTGGTGCTTAGCAAACAAGAGCCGCTGCACGTAACCTACGGCATGGGCATAGAAGAACACGACAAAGAAGGGCGAATTATCGCGCTGGAATTTGACAAGTTCTATTTTATAACCGTGTACACGCCCAATTCCAAGCGCGAACTTTTGCGACTTGAATACCGCATGGAATGGGAAGATGCATTCCGCAATTACTTAAATAGTTTTAACAAACCTGTGGTGGTTTGTGGCGACTTAAATGTTGCCCATACAGAAATCGACCTTACCCACCCCAAACCAAACGTAAAAAACGCGGGATTTACCCCACAAGAACGCGCAAAAATGACAGAGCTTTTGGCGGCGGGTTACACAGATACGTTTAGACACTTGTATCCGGATAAACTTGAAGCGTACTCCTGGTGGTCGTATATGGGACAAGCACGTACAAAGAATGTTGGCTGGCGTATAGACTATTTTATTGTGTCAAATAGTTTGAAAGGGAAGATTTGCGAAGCGAACATCATGCCGGAAGTTATGGGGTCTGACCATTGCCCGGTTGGGTTAGTGTTGGAGGTTTAATTAAAATGGAGCAATTCGACATTTTGGATAAAACCGGCTGCAAAACCGGCTTAGTTGCAAACAAAGGTGCGCAACTTGCACAATGGCAGTATTACCTTGGCGTACATGTTTATGTGTATAACCACGCAAAGGAATTTCTTGTGCAGCAACGGGCGTATGATAGACGCAATAAACCAAGGGGATTCCGGGTTTAACCCGGAATGACGTTAATTGGAGGTTTAACAAATGCTAAAACTTGCAAGATTTCTAAAACCTTTCTGGCTTGGCATTATCCTAATTATGCTGTTACTTTTAGGACAAGCCTTGGCAGAGCTGTACCTACCTACTCTAATGGCGCATATCGTCAACGAAGGTATTATCACCCCAATCGAATATGGGGGCGACCCGCGTACTTATTTAATCTTACAAACCGGACTTTTCATGTTGTTTATTGCATTGCTTGCAGGCATGGCTTCTATCGCAGCGGGGTACATTTCGCCGCGCATAGCAGCCGGCGCAGCACGTGCGTTACGCAAGGCACTTTTTACAAAAGTAGAAAGCTTTTCGCAAGCAGAATTTGATAAATTTTCTTCCGCATCGTTAATCACGCGCTGCACCAATGACGTTAGCCAAGTGCAGGGGCTGGCAAATATTTTTGCACGTATGCTATTGTATGCGCCCATCATGGCCATCGGCGGGGTTACAATGGCACTTACCCGCTCTGTTCACATGAGTTGGATTATTATGCTTGCAGTTGTCGCGCTTATTACAGTAGTCATCATTATCGTGTCCATTGTTATGCCAAAGTTTAAAATTATACAAGAAATGACGGACAGGCTTAACAAAGTTGCCCGGGAAATATTGCATGGTCTTATGGTTATACGCGCGTTTTGTACCCGCGACCACGAGAAAAAGCGCTTTGATGTTGCCAATACCGACCTACGCGATATGGGGCTTTTTGTAGGGCGCGTGATGGCAGTAGTTGGCCCTGCAATCACATTTTTGATGGGCGGCACGCAAATTTTGATTATCTGGTTTGGCGCACATCAAATTGCAAACACAGGTATGCAAATTGGCGATATGATGGCATTTATGCAATACGCAATGCAAGTCATTATCGCGTTTATGATGATTTCTATGGTATTGGTAATGGTGCCGCGTGCCCAAGTTTCTGCCGCGCGTATCGTAGAGGTGCTGGAAACAGAAATAACCATTACAGACCCACTAAACCCAGTTAAATTCACAGACGAGCAAAAAGGCGTTGTGCAACTGCAAAACGTATTTTTCCGTTACCCAAATGCCGAGGCAGACGCGCTGGAAGATATCAGTTTTACCGCCCTGCCCGGGCAAACAACGGCAATTATTGGCGCAACCGGCAGCGGCAAGTCTACAATTGTGCAGCTCATTTTACGGCTGTATGATGTCACAGGCGGCGCAGTTGCCGTGGCGGGTACAGACATACGCCATGTCACCCAAAGCGACTTGCGCAATAAAATTGGCTATGTGCCGCAAAAAGGGCAACTACTATCCGGCACAATAGAAAGCAATATCCGCTACGGCAAACCGGATGGCGCAGATACCGCAAAAGCGGCAGAAATAGCGCAAGCATCAAACTTTATTGCCGAAAAAGAAAATGGCTTTAACTTTGAAATTTCGCAAGGCGGTACTAATGTTTCGGGTGGGCAGCGTCAGCGTTTATCTATCGCGCGCGCGCTTGCAAAAGAGCCAGAAATTCTTTTATTCGACGATAGCTTTTCTGCGTTGGATTTCCAAACAGATGCAAAATTGCGTAAGGCATTAAAAGAACATGCAGGCGAAGCTACTATCATAGTCGTTGCACAACGTGTAGGTACAATTATGAATGCCGAACAAATTATTGTACTGGACGAAGGCAAAATTGTGGGCAAGGGCACACATGATCAACTGCTGAAAACCTGTCCTGCGTATTTAGAAATTGCCACTTCACAGGGCTTAACCGAGGAGGTGCAAAATGGCTGAGCAAAGACGGCAACGCGGTGGCCCGCCGCCGGGTGCAAGCCCATGGGCAAGGCGCGGTATGCCTACAGAAAAGGCAAAGGATTTTAAAGGCTCTATGCGGCGGCTCATCAGCTACCTTGGCGCGGAAAAGCGTGTTATTACTTTCACTGCCATTCTGGCAGTCATTTCTACCGTCTTGGGGGTACTTGGTCCCCGCGTGTTAATGGAAGCAACCAACGAAATTGCAGACAGCGTCTTGTATGCCAGAGGTATCAACTTTAGCCGCGTTGGCACTATCCTGCTGATCATGGGCGGGCTACTTTTGTTGAATATTTTATTCAACTACATCCAGGGTTTTATTATGGCGGGGGTTAGTGCGCGCATCACATATAGGCTGCGTACAGAAATTAGCGACAAAATTCATAAGCTGCCACTAAAATATTTTGACAAAACCCCGCATGGCGATGTCCTTTCGCGTATAACCAACGACGTAGACACGTTAAGCAACACACTAAGCCAGGGTATGGGGCAGCTGCTCATGAGTTTTGTGCAGGTGCTTGGCATTATTATAATGATGCTCACCATCAGCCCGTTGCTTACCCTAGTTGCAATGCTGCTTTTGCCGCTGTCGGGTGTGTGTGTAAGTTTTATTGTTAAAAAATCGCAAAAGCATTTCCGTAGCCAACAGGAAAGCTTGGGCAAACTAAACGGACATATCGAGGAAATGTTCACAAGCCACGCGATTGTAAAATCGTTTGGTGGCGAAAAAGCTTCCATAGAAGCGTTTGACGTACACAACAACGCACTGTACAACGCAGGCTGGAAAGCCAACTTCCTTTCCGGGCTAATGATGCCAATAATCGGCTTTATCGGCAACATCACATATGTAGCCATTGTTGTCATTGGCGGTGCGCTGGCAGTTAGCGGACGGTTAAGCATTGGTGGTATACAGGCGTTTATCCAATACACGCGTCAGTTTGGACAGCCGGTGGCACAGCTTGCAGGCGTTGCCAATTTGCTGCAACAAACCGCTGCGGCAGCAGAGCGTGTTTTCAATTTCCTTTCCGAAGAAGAAGAAACCGCAGATGCTGCTACACCTGTGGTAAAAGACACGATAGAGGGACGCGTTACATTCGACAATGTGCAATTTGGGTATGTACCAGAAACCCCAGTAATCAACAATTTTACTGCTACGGTTGAACCCGGACAAAAAATTGCCATTGTTGGGCACACGGGCGCAGGCAAAACTACCATTGTTAAATTGCTAATGCGCTTTTACGATGTGTCCAGTGGTGTAATTCTTGTAGACGGCGAGGACATTCAATCCTATACGCGCGACGGTTTGCGCAAGCATTTTGGCATGGTGTTGCAAGACACATGGCTGTTTAACGGCACCATTGCCGACAATATCCGCTATGGCCGGCTGGACGCTACCGATGACGATGTAAAACAAGCAGCACGCGCGGCGCAGGCGCATCACTTTATACGCACATTACCCGACGGCTACAACATGCAAATTAACGAAGAGGCTGACAATATTTCCGCAGGGCAAAAACAGCTACTTACAATTGCCCGCACAATTTTATCCAACCCAGAGATTTTAATTTTGGACGAAGCGACAAGCAATGTAGATACCCGTACCGAAGTTGCTATACAACGCGCTATGGACAACCTCATGCAAGGGCGTACAAGCTTTATCATTGCCCATAGGCTTTCTACAATCCGCAGTGCAGATTTGATTCTGGTCATGAAAGACGGCGATATTGTAGAGCAAGGCTCGCACGAAGAGTTACTGGCGCAAGGTGGGGCGTATATGCAATTATATAATAGTCAGTTTGAAGCGGTGGAATAAAGCGTGAATCTTAAAAAATATGAGTTTAATGCCATTATCCAAAAAGTACCTGGCCAAGACGCTGCTTATATTATTTTTCCGTACGATATACGCGAAGAATTCGGTGCGGGGCGCGTCAAAGTGAGCACTACTTTTGACGGCGAGCCATATGACGGTAGTATTGTAAACATGGGAGTGAAGGACGATAACGGGTCTGTTTGCTATATTATCGGTGTCCGTAAAAATATAAGAGAGAAAATTGGTAAGCAGGCAGGAGACGAAATAAAGGTAACGATAATAAAAAAACAGGACACGTAATACGCGTCCTGTTTTTTTATTTTAGTTCCCCTTTCTTACGCTCATATTCTTCTTGTGTCAAAACGTTGTTATCAAGCAAGGACTTAAGCATAGCAAGTTTTTCACCTGTGTTTAAAACATGGGCATACTGTGTCATTTCTTTTTTCTTTAGGTAATTCTTAATCTCTACTACCATAACAACTACAAAGTATATAATACTGCTGTAAATAAAAAACACACGCCAGTTCACATTTTCAAAAAGGCCTAAAAACAGCATTACTATAAAATAAGCGGCTAAAACGCCCATATATAGTACATAGTCAATAGTATGTACTACAATTTGATTCACCATCTTATTGTGCTGTGAAATTTTTAATGCGACAAATTTATCGGTATTAAGGGTAAGCAGTATTATCAATATAATTAGCACATCTTGAGTAAGCAGCCGTGTAAACACAGCTTCGCTCATGGCAGCTAAACCGCCTTGGCTAAGCGCAGAAGTGACCATGTCCGAATAGTACAAAACTTTGGAAACCATAAGGTACGAAAATAATATTCTCCAGATGGCCGACTGCTTTCCTTTTTTTACACTCATCAGTGCGTATCCTTTCTGCTAAATTGCACAATATAAAATGCGGCAAGTGCTAAACCATATACATAAACTACGATTTCAAATATCGCATTAAATGTCATCGTTTGCAGATAGCCCGAATAAAAACCAAACATTACACCGTTTAACGCATGGAAAATCAAGCCCCCCGCATTTAACAACCCTACCGACACGGCAAGATTGCCAGCTTTTTTTAGCAACGAATACACCAGCAACCATGCTAACAACGTAAAAACAATATTAGGTAACGCAAATGACATAAACCACGGCACATATCCATAAACAATTGCTTCAGGTGGCAACACCCCAAAAAACCTAACCAAGTATAATGTGTTCACGATTGCATTAAACATACTTAACACGATAAGTAATTTACGATGTGGCATATAAACCTCCTGTTATAATTCAAAATAAAAAGGCATTTGAAACTGCGCTATTATCCCAACAACACAATCTCAAGTGCCCTTTTCTGCCTTACTCCTCGCTTACTAGATCCTCTACATACTGGAAGAAAACATCTATCGCCCTACGGTGCGTCACAAACCACACATCTGCACCATTTAAGCTGACTCCATAAAAATTTGCATCCAATGCAAAAAACCTTACTTCGGTATCTGGGTTTTCTATCCTATTAAATGTAACTGTAATTTCCGGCTCGTCCTGTGGTGTAAACGGGTCAACGTCTGCATCCGCGGCAAGGGCAATGAGCAGCCTATATACCAGACGAAAATCAAACTCATCTACGCTAATACCATTAATGGTTGGCAGCAGCGCACGGTTTTCCTGGTGGTTAAGAATCATTTCGTAATTGCGGCCTGCATCAGTAGATTCCGTGATAACGCTTGCGACATCGCGGATATCAATGAGTGCGATAAACCGGTCTATAAACAGGAACACATTAAGATCAAACAGCACCTCTGCCGGCTCAAAAACTGCCATAAACACATGCGGGCGGTCTGCGAACATGACATATATATGGGCAACCGGCTGGCCATCTACCTCATACATAAACACATCGCCAAACAAAAGCTTTACTTCCCCTGCAGGCGAATGATACTCGAACACCAAACTCGGATTGTCTAGCCCGTACGGCGTAAGGTCTGTTGGTGCAACAGAAACAACATGCGCAAGCCTAAGCTCGTTTAACGGTTCCATTACATACGTTTCTAAATGGGCGTGATTAAGCCCCCTACCCTCTAACGGTTGCAACATACGTAGGAAAAGTGCCCCAGGTGACGCATCCATAAAAGTTGCAGAGGCTTCGTCCAAAATATCGGGGTCGTAAGTTACGCTCAGTTCGATAACAGGCATGTCGCGCTGGGTGATAAGCACATATTCCGCATCCCATGTAAAAAACGGAAGCCTGCCGTCCAGAAGTTCTGCAATGTCTGTTTGTGCGCGTTCCGCAAACAACGTAGGAAGCAAGTAAATTGCAGGGTCGCCATCTATCATTATAAAATGATGACGCGTATCCGCCGTTTGTACACCAATGTTTATAACCTGGGTTGTGTTGTCGTAATAAACCGCTTCCATACTGAACAGTGGCGGGTTGAGTCCAAACGCAGCCAAATCCATACCTGTAGAATCTTCGTGGGCAACATCTGTAGCAACCAAGTGCCACGCAAGGCGTGCTTTCTCTCGCGCACGCACCAGATGCAGGACATAATCCGGTGCAGGTCCCCAAAGCCATGTCATAAAACCGGGTTCGTCACCCTCGGGAGTCATGTAGTATCGCTGCCCGTCACGCACAAAATTTACACGCACTACTTCATTTTCTGGCCGTTGGATAAGCACCAAATTTGCAGTTTCTTCTATTTCGTCGTCGTAACCACTATCTCCTGTGCGTTGCTGCCAGACATAGACACCGACTAGCGCAGCAACCAGCACCAGCATAAAACCCATGGTGATAGTTTTTTTTCTGCTTTTGCGCCTTACCATTAACTGTGCCTCCGTCTAAACCAAATAAACACGCCAATCCCAATAAATATCAATGGGATACCGCCCATGGCAATACCGCTTATGATATTGGACTGGAACTGGTTGATAAGCAGCGGTGCCGCACCCGGGGGTATACGCCCCGGTATTAAAATACTTGGCGGTTGGTCAGACAGCCAGCGCAACGCATTTACGACCAATAATCTGTTGCCGTCGCCAATCAAGTTAGAAACCGCATCGTCAAACATTGCAGCATTGCCAACAACCACCATTTGAGTGGTAAGTGTACGCTCTACAAAATGCGTATCTGTAATTGCAACGGCAAGCGCAAACTGCCCGGGAATATCGTCTGGAGTTTGGGTTGGGCTTGGTTCTGCTAAATTTGTACGCGCAAATGCATCCCGCGATGTACCCAAAAGCACCTCTACAGTTGTTGTTGGGCGGTTAAACTCTGCCGGGCTAATGCTGGTTGGCTCCAGAAGCAGGTTAAAGAAACCACGGTCAACAATACCTTCCACAATTTCATGTGTGGTGGATATCGGCATTATCCAGTGCGGGTTCATCATAAAAATATTGCGCATGTTGCCTTCCATTATTAGATAATGCCCAAGTTCTATGCCATACGCACCCAGCACCCTGTCCAGGTTAGGCATACGCTCTGGCCAGAAACCAAGGGCAAAAAACGCACGCCCTTCTGCGTCTAAAAAGTCCAAAATACGGTCTGCCTTAACTTCTGTCCAGTCACGGGTTGGCTGTGGCACAAAAAGAATATCTGCTGTTTCTGGCACGTCATGTAATACAAGATTGATTTCACGTATCACAAAACCTTCGCTTTCTATAAGCGACCTTAACCCTGTCGGTATTTCGCTTTCACCACTACCGGTTACATAGTACACAACAGGCATAATACCCTGGGTAACACCATGTATAGCACGTGTTATCTCGGATTCAAAATTAAAACTGCGTATTGCCACAGGCTGCCCCATCCAATACTCAAACCCAAGCATATCCATCGGGGTAAGCACACGCAGCCCTGTTGCGCTTTCTACAATAATACTGTCGTCCGGTATACCGCCCTCTATGCCCGCAGCAATTGCAAATTCTTGAATGGCAGCTGGGGTAAGCATTGGGTCGCGCGTGTCAATTGTTATGTGACGCGAAGCGGACGAATATTCTTCCAGCAATTGTGTAAGAATCGGGTGTCCCTGCCCTGTACGCGCAACATGGATAATAGTTACGTCTTGGTCAAGCTCTGCCAAAAAGTCGCGGCTTTGGCTTGTTAAAGAGAATATTTGCTCGTTAGTAAGGTCAAAACTGCGATTAAACTCGTCTGCAAGCAGGTTTACAAGCACAAACAACACAAATGCCAAAAGCATCATGGCTGTAGAGAACGTACCGTAACGGAAACGCTTTTCTGTAAACATTTTCATTACCGCCACCTCCTCTTCTCGATAACATTTACTGTAAGGTAAACAAATAACGTGCTAAACGAAAGGTAATATACTAAGTCGTTAATATTCAAAATACCAACAGAGAAATTACCAAAACGCGCAAAAATAGAAAACCACAAAAGCACGCGTATAATTATGCCATCAAAAATTAAATTATTAAAAAAGTACAGCCCACCGGCAACAAGCAGAGATAGGGCAGCAACAACAATTGTTGCCCAAATATTACGCGTTGCGTTATACCATATGGCAACAAATATGATAATAATTGCGGCAACAAACATAAACGATGCAAAAGTAGACGTTGGCATACTTGCTGCCACTTGGTTCATCAAAAACATGACAAAAATTGCCCCAAAAGTACTCACTGCGGCAATAATTTGGTTATCTGTAAGCACAGATATAAATACACCAACTGCAATACACGCCGCCCCCACAAGCACGAAACCAATATATGTGCCAACAATTTGGCTCACAGGCAACTCGCCATATTGGTTTATCATTAGCGGCATGATTATAGTAATAAGCGTAGCAACCATAAACAACGAAAATGCTGCTAAAAACTTGCCCATTACTATACTAAATATAGATAGCGGGCTTGTAAAAAGCAGTGCATCTGTTTTTTGGCGTATTTCTTCAGTAAACATGCGCATTGTGATAACAGGAATAAGCATGAAAAAAAACATGGTTGTGTTGGTAAGCACCGCATGAAAGTTTGTATTTGCGCCCCTAATATTGGCTTGCACAAACCAAATACCCATGATCAAAAGCATAAACGCCAAGAAGATATAACCCATCATGTGCGTAAAATACGCACGCATTTCTTTTTTATAAATCGCCAGCATCTTCTTGCACCTCCTGCGCCTGGGTTGTAAAGTCTGCCATTGCACTAATGCCCATCCTGTCGCTATCTGTTAACGATAGGAATATCTCTTCGAGTGTAAGTTCTGTAGATTTCATTAGCAAAATTGGCAGGTTATTTTTTGCCATGCAACGGAAAATAGGTTCGCGAATATCTTCCTTATTTGCACCCGCAAGCAGTAAATCTATAGTACCAGGTTCGCCACCTGCTTCCGCAGAGACATTTTTGATAACAGAGTATTCTTTTAATGCGTCTAGTACTTGCTGGCGACTACCCTTTACCCTAACCTGCATACGGCTTGCACCTTTTGTAATATTCTCAGAAAGGGAGGCTGGCGTACCTGTTGCGACTATTTTGCCACGGTTGATAATCATTAACCTATCACACACGGCACTCACTTCCTGCATAATGTGAGAGGACAAAATAACCGTATGTTTTTTGCCAAGATTTTTTACAACTTCGCGCATTTCGATAATTTGCTTTGGGTCAAGACCAATAGTAGGTTCGTCCATGATTATCACTTTGGGTGTACCAAGCATAGCTTGCGCAAGCCCAACACGCTGCTTGTACCCGCGCGAAAGGTTTTTGATAAGCCTAAGCGGTATGTCGTCTATGGACACCTGCTGCATTACATATTTAACCATTTCTTTACGGCCTTTGCGCACACCTTTGATATCTGCCACAAAGTTTAAGTATTCGCTTACCCGCATATCGCCATACACAGGCGGTGTATCGGGCAAGTAGCCAATATTGGCTTTTGCACGTTCCGGTTCGGCAACAACATCTATGCCGTCGATTGTTACGTCACCGCTGGTGGCGGCAATATAGCCGGTCATAATATTCATAGTAGTAGATTTGCCTGCGCCGTTTGGCCCTAGAAAGCCTACAATTTCACCCGGGGCAATAGAAAAATTAATATTATCTATTGCTTTGCGTTGGCCGTATTGCTTGGTTAGGTTACGTACTTCTATCAATAGCCTCACTCCAAACTTGTTATTAATGCAATTGTCGAAAGTATATCAGAACCCTTAATTTACGGGGGTTAATATTTTGTAAATGATTTGTGAACTAAGTTGCACTTTTTTCTGCTCGCCAGTTGCCATATCCTTGATTGTGGCTTCACCGCTTTCTATTTCGCTACCACCAAGTATCATGGTGTACTGCGCACCAATTTTATCTGAATATTTCATTTGCGCTTTAACGCTACGCCCAACAATATCTGTTTCTACACTTGCGCCAACTTGACGCAACTCGTATGCCAATTCCTGCGATTTTACAAACCCAGCTTCTTCTGCGTGGCCGATAAATAGTAGCGGTGCATTGGTTTGCGTTTCTTCATTTTGCTGCTTTTGCAGCAGCAAAACAAGACGCTCTATGCCCATACCAAAACCAACAGCAGGGGTTTCTGCGCCGCCAATTTGTGAAATCAATCCGTCATAACGCCCACCGCCAATTACAGTAAGACCATCACCACCGATAAACTCAAACACAGTACGCGTATAATAATCTAACCCACGCACAACGCGCGAGTCCACAACATATGGAATACCAAAACCGGTAAGCAACTTTTGCAAACCTTGGAAATGCACCGTACATTCTTCGTCCAATGCGTCCAAAACTGACGGCGCGTTGGCAATTTGTTCTTTACAGCTTGCGTTTTTACAGTCCAAAACGCGCAGCGGGTTTTTATCTGCACGGATACGGCATAAACCACAGAGGGAATCCAACCGTTGGGCAATAAATTCGCCCAAACGCGCATGATACACCTTGCGGCAGCTTGTACAACCAATGCTGTTGATATGAACGGTTACATCTTTTACACCCAGCTGACTAAGAAGCGTCCACCCAAGCGAAATAACCTCCGCCTCGGTTGCATAATTAGTTGAACCAAAAACTTCTACCCCAAACTGGTAATGCTGGCGGTACCGCCCCGCTTGTGGGTTTTCGTAACGGAAGTTGGAGCCGATATACCACAGTTTTGTTGGCTGTGGGCGGCTATGCATACCGCGCTCTATATATGCGCGTGCCACACCTGCTGTAAGTTCTGGTCGTAAGGAAAGGCTACGCCCCCCCTTATCGTTGAACGTATACATTTCCTTTTGCACAATGTCAGTCGTATCACCCACCCCACGTAAAAACAAATCGGTAGATTCGATGATGGGGGTGCGTATTTCTGCAAAGTTAAAGCTGTCTGTAATACTCCGCACAGCGGTTTCTACTTTGTGCCACACAAGCATTTCTTGTCCGTATACATCGCGTGTTCCCTTTGGGGCTTGTATCATTTTTAATTGCTCCGTTCTATATATATTTCCGGGTCTTTTGTGTTAAATTCACGCCAAATTTTGTCACCTTCTACAAACTTGCTCACCGCACCTGCGCCAATACCCAGCACAGTTTGGGTTTCTGCCATCATTCCCACATTGTACTCGCATTCAAAACCTGGCTTGCTGTACCCCACGTTCTCGAACATGCCTACCATATTTTTTTGACGATAAAGATAATACGGCAAAAAACCTTGGCGGGCACACACTTGGTTTGCAATGCGCAGCATATCCTCTGTAGCTTGTACACTTGGGATTGTATAATTTGCCGTGTTGCCGCGCAAATTGGATGCACGTTTTACCGCTAGCGTATGGACAGTAATATTTTCTGGGTTGAATTTTGCCAACCCTTCCATGGTATGATGCATATCGCCTGTAGTTTCACCAGGCAGCCCAGCAATAATATCTGTGTTGATACATGTAAAACCTGCGGCACGCGCATTTTCAAATGCAGCAAAAAAGTCTGCCGCGCTATGGTTACGCCCAATAAGCTTTAACGTATTATCATTTAAAGTTTGCGGGTTAACGGCAATCCTATTTACGCCATGGTTGTACATGATTTTTAGCTTGGATGGGGTAAGCGTGTCCGGTCGCCCAGCTTCTACGGAATATTCACAATCGTTTCCAAAGTTTTCGCCTACTACGTCTAAGAGTTTTGTCAAAAGTGTTTCACTTAAAACCGTTGGCGTACCGCCGCCTATATATATAGAAGAAACTGTTGCGCCAAGTTGTTTTATATGCGCTGCTTTTACAGCAATTTCTTTTACCATTGCAGCCACATACCACGCTTGAAAATCGTCACTTGCAAGTTTTTGCGATATGTTAAACGAGCAATATACACAACGCGTAGGACAAAATGGAACACTTATATATATACCAACGGGGTTTGGTTTTTTGTAAATTTGTCGTGTAATACTATTTTCGGCTTTGGCAACGGCCAATGCCAGTTGTGCTTTTTCCTGCGTACAGCAAAAAGGGTCTTGCATCGTAGCTATAACCTGTTGGTCGCTATAGCCGCTTTGCAACCATTCGCGCACCATCTTGGACGGGCGGATACCCGTTAGCGCGCCCCAGGGTGTATATGCTCCAATGCATTCTTGTAATGCGTGATACAGCACAAGCATCAGCACCCTGCGGGGGGAAAGTTTTAACTGCAAACTGTCTATCACGATAGTCTTGTGCGCAACAACATTTCCGTCTTTAAAAACTGTAGCTATTGCTACACCATTCGCAACCTCTGTTTGTATAATATATCCTGGTGCTTGCAGCGGCTCATTTACAAAACGAAAACCGTCCCCAGGGAAAAACAACTGGGTCACGGTTTGCACTTCGTTGATAAAATTGTGATTTAAAAGCACACATGTCATGTGTTTATCCGCCGTATTTCTGTGGCTTTTGTTGCCGCTTGCAAGCGGGTAGTAAGGTGGTTTAACTGGTCTGTATCGCTAATTTCTATGCCTAGGACAAAAATAGCTTCGGCCTGGATAACTTTTGCACTGAGATCTACCACCCGTACGCCTTCGCCTTTTAGCACATCATTGATATTATACAGAAGATGGTTGCCATCTGGGCATGCAATGCGCAAAGTAACAAGATATTTTTGCCTTGCCGTTTCGGGTATGCTCCACTGCGCGTCAAGAAAACGCTTGCGTTCGGTTTCATTCATGTGCAGTACATTTATACAATCGGTACGGTGGACGGTTACACCACGCCCGCGCGTTGTAAACCCAAGAATTTCGTCACCGGGTACAGGGTTACAACACTTTGAAAATGCAACCGCAACGTCACCATCAATACCTTTAAACACAACGCCGCTTTTTGAAACTTCGGCCTTGGTTTTTGGTATGGATTCCAGTAAAGATTTTAGCACTTCTTCATCTGTTGGAAGCGGTTGCGCTTTTTCGTATTCGCGGAAAAGGTAGTTTGTCACTTGCTTCTCTTTTAAGCTGCCGATACCTACCATTACATATAGCTGTTCCATTTCCTTGCAGTTAAAACGCGCAAGCGCATCCTTTTCGCGCCCGTCGGCAAGCAAATCTTCCAACGGGACTTTTAATTCGTTGGCGGTGCGCTCTAATATTTCACGCCCTTTTTGCAAATTGTCTTCGCGATTTTCTTTGTTAAACCATTGGTTAATTTTTGTACGTGCCTGGCTTGTTTTAATATGATTTAGCCAATCGCGCGTTGGACCTTTAGTATTTTGGCTTGTGACAATTTCCACAATATCTCCGGATTGCAAAACATGGTCTATCGGCAAGAGTCTGCCGTTTATACGCGCACCAATCATGCGGTTGCCAACCGCAGAATGTATCGCATACGCAAAGTCTATTGCGCAAGAACCGGCAATTAAATTGATGGGTTCGCCTTTGGGCGTAAAAACCGAAATATGACTTTGGAACGCGCTCAAGTCCATTTTTAGTGCCGACAAAAAATCCTCACTATCGGAAACGTCATTCTGCCATGCCATTATTTCTTGCAACCATTTGTCTTTTGCGGCCTTACCGCCCTCTTTGTATTTCCAGTGAGCGGCAACACCAAGTTCTGCAACCTCGTGCATGTCGAATGTGCGTATTTGCACTTCAAAATGTTTACCCGGGCCAACCAACGTTGTGTGCAGCGACTGGTAACCATTGTGTTTTTTGCCAGCAATATAATCTTTTAAACGGCCGGGTACGACAGGATAAAGCCCGTTGACACAACCTAAAACGGCGTAGCAGCCGGCGATATCGTTTACCAGCACACGCACGGCGTATAAGTCATGTATCTCGTCTAGCGTTCGGTTTTTTGACATCATTTTTTTATATACACTGTATAACCGCTTGGCGCGACCTTCCACTACCGCTTCTATGCCTTGGGCGGCAAGGGCGGCGCGTATTTCTGTCATAAGCTGCTCTACAAGTTCTACACGTTCGGCAGTTTTAAGCTGCACTTGCTTGGAAAGATTGTCGTAGAATTCGCGATTCTTATATTTAAAAGCATTGTCTTCGAGTTCGTATCGTAGCTTTGCAACACCAAGGCGATGCGCAAGCGGCGCGTAAATATCCAGCGTTTCTTGCGCGGTGGCGATTTGCTTGTCTACGGGCTTAACCTCTATTGTGCGTATATTATGCAGTCTGTCTGCAATTTTAATAAGCAGTACGCGTACATCTTCCGACATGTGGAAAAACATCTTGCGGTAGTTTTCTGCGGTTTCTTCCGTTTTGGATTGGTACTGCACTTTTGCAATTTTGGTAACACCTGCAACCAAAAGCGCAACATCCGAGCCAAATTGTTCTACCAAGTCTTCATGGGTCACATCGGTGTCTTCCACAACGTCGTGCAAAATTGCGGCTGTGATGGACTCCAAGTCCGACCGGATTTCGGCAAGAGTGATTGCAACCTCCAGCGGGTGGATAATATATGGCTCGCCAGAAATGCGCATTTGTCCTTCGTGTGCAGCGCACGCCAGCGTATACGCATTCTCTACTATTTTTAAGGAAGCCGTAGGACGGTACGATTTTATTTCGGCAATAAGCCTGCCATAAGCCTCTTTTACAATGGCATTATTTTGCGACATAGTGGCCTCCCTCTGATAGCAATTTCTTAATATTTTGTCATTATAACACGATAATAGCTTGTACGGCAAACGCATACTTTACATACCACGCCTCATATATTGAATGGACGAGTTGTCGTTTTCTATATACAAAGGAGGCAAGCCATGACAATTTTCCAGATTGTGGCCGTGGGCATTATGGGCGCAGTGCTTAGCATCACAATAAAAAAGCAAAGCCCCGAAGTCGCGCTGCTAATTACGATAACCGCCAGTGTACTTATTTTCCTAATGGTGCTGCCAATGATAACCGAAGCCGTTGGCATAATAAACCACATAGGAGGCTTGGCAGATGGGCAAGCAGCATATGTTGGCCTTGCACTGCGGGTTGTTGGCGTTGCATACATGGCAGAACTTGGCGCGTCCGTATGTAAAGATGCGGGGGAAAGTGCCATTGCAACAAAAATAGACCTAGCCGGGCGGGTCATTATTATGGTTATGGCATTGCCAATTGTAATGGATATTTTAAGCATAATCACGAGGCTGCTGCCATGAACGAACAGGACATAATGAACGCAATCGGGCTGGAGCGTTACGAAATAGGACTTTTGGACATACCAAATATGCCGCGTTTTATAGACCTTGTGCGCGACGCACTCACAGGGCAGTTGGACTTATCGCCAACGGGGTTGCTAAATTCGTTTGCGGGTATTATTTTTGCAGAATTTATGGCAAACGGGCAGCTTATACGCCAGCTTATCGTTATTGCAATGATCAGTGCGTTGCTTAGTGTGCTTAGTGAAGCATTTACCCATAAATCCGCAAGCGAAACAGGCTTTTATGTCACTTTTTTGATGACGGCCGCATTAGCGATATCCTCATTTTATATTGCAGTGGAAATACTTAACCGTTTGACATCAACCATCAGTGCCATGATGATGGCGGCCTTACCGCTTATGATTGGGCTTATGACAATGGGCGGCAATTTTGCGGGTGCGGCAGGGCTTAATTCACTTTTATTTTTTGCGTTGCAGCTTTTGAGCAATTTTATTTCGCATGTGTTTGTGCCGTTGGTGCTTGCGTCTGCCGCGCTGGATATCGCCAGCAAACTATCCGCAGACGGCGCAAAACTGGACATGCTATCTAACCTGGTACGCAAGATTGCCGACTGGGGGCTAAAAGGCATTTTGGCACTGTTTGCATTTTTGCTTACATTACAGCGGTTTACCGCGCCGATTGTTAGCAATATGGCGATACGTACCTCACGCAATGCAATTGGGGCTGTACCTGTGGTAGGCAATGCGTTTAGTGCCGCGCTGGACACGGTTGTTGGCTTTAGCCAAGCCGCAAGAAGTGGCGTGTTGGTTGCACTGGTGTTGGTGCTGTGCGCGGTTATTGCAGGCCCGCTTATGAAAATATTTTCGCTATCGTTTATATACAAAGTTGTGGCTGCGTTTTTGCAGCCGGTAGCAGATAAGCGACTTGTTGCGCTGATGGATAGCATCGGTAAGCATTTGAGTATGCTGTTTTCTGCCGCGGGGCTTATTGGGGTCATGTGTATTTATACAGTGGTTATTGTGTTGTCGTTTTAGCCAGCCACTACTCATTTTTTAGACCTGATATCAGTCTTATTATGTACAATTCACGCGCGACAATACCATTTTTGTTTATGCAATTTTACCAATAAAAAAAGCCGACCCGCGAGATTCATTGTCAATCCTCCAACGTTCGGCTTTTTTGCGGTTGTACGCTTTTGCGTTTGGTAATTTTTTTGTTACAGGGTTCAAGTTGCCCCAATCCTTACGCTGCATGGCGTGGAATTCCTTTTGCTGCTTTTTAGACCGTTTTTCTAACGGTACATATTTTTGTTTCATGTGAAACACCTCCATAGGAAGTGTATAACATTGGGGATTCCGCGTCAAGCGCGGAATGACAAAGGGACACGGAATGACGAGAGACGTGGAATGACGGGCGGTTATTCTCCCAACTCCTGCGCCATAACCAAACCGTAATACTCACCCTGTAACGCCATCAACTCATCATGGCTACCAGACTCGGCAATATTCCCCTTATCCACATACATTATCTTATCCGCGTGTTGGATCGTAGACAACCTATGCGCAATAATAAACGACGTGCGCCCTTGCAGCAGGCGATTAAGCCCGTCTTGCAGGGCTTTTTCTGTGCGAGTGTCTATATTAGATGTTGCTTCGTCCAATATCAAAATCCGTGGGTCGGCAAGCAACGCGCGGGCAAAAGATATCAATTGCCGCTGCCCAACAGAAAGGCGGCTACCGCGTTCGTTTACTTCCGTTTGATATCCGTCTTCCATTTCCATAATAAATTCGTGTGCGCATACGGCCTTGGCAGCGGTCATCACTTCTTCGTCGGTGGCGTCCAAGCGGCTGTAGCGGATATTGTCCATTATCGTGCCGGAGAATAAAAAGCTATCCTGCAACATAATGCCCATTTGGCTACGCAAAGACGCAAGCTTTGCATCGCTAATATCAAAACCGTCTATTAAAACTTGCCCGCCTTTTAGCTCGTAAAAACGGCTAATAAGGTTTACAACCGTTGTTTTACCAGCCCCAGTCGGCCCAACCAGCGCAACAGAATCGCCCGCGTTACATGCAAAGCTCACGCCGTTTAGCACCGTGGGGCCTTCTTCGTAACCAAAAACAACGTCCTTAAATTCCACATTGCCGCTAATTTGCGGCATTTCTTTTGCATCGGATTTATCTTTCACCAGCACAGGCTCGTCAATGGTTTCAAAAATAAGTTCTAAATGGCTCATGTTTGTAATGAGTGTGTTGTAAAAGTTTGCAAGGTTGTTTATCGGCATCCAAAAACGCGACACATATGCCACAAACGCAACCAACATACCAACGGTTAAAGTGTCCTGCGTTATCATGCTCACGCCTACTACATACAAAAACGCGGCAGTTAAAGTGCCAATATTTTCTGCACTTGGCCACATAAGGAACATGACCTTTATCCCACGCATCCACGACTTTTGCACATTGCCGGATACTTCTGCAAATGTTTCCGCATTTTCCTTTTCGCGAGAGAATGATTGCGTAATTTTTACCCCAGCAATACTTTCGTGAATATAAGCGTTCAAATTGGACTGCTTTGCGTTAAAAATCTGCCATGCCCTACGATTTTTGATACGGATAAGAAACGTAACAACTATCAACAGCGGCAAACCTGCCATTGCCACAAGGGTGACACGTACGTCCAATATCAGCATCATTACAACAATAACACCCAGCGAGAACAAGTCCGTAATTACGTTAATAAGCCCGTTGGAAAGCATTTCGCTTAAAGCATTTATATAGTTGACCACGCGCACAAGAATTTTGCCGTGCGGGCGGCTGTCAAAAAAGCTAAATGGCAACCGCTGCAAATGCCCAAACAAGTCCGACCGTAAATCCCTAATAATCCCCTGCCCCACTTTTGCCATCGCATCCATGCGGTAGCGCAGGAAGAATATGTTGGCGGCAATAGTCACAAGCATAAACGCAGCAATAAGTAAAACCAGCGGAATATCCGCATCGGGGATTGCGCGATCCATTACAATCATGGTCAAATAAGGCGCAAGCAGCCCCAGCACGCTGGAAATTACCGTAAACGTCAACGTCGTAATAAAACTTTTTTTGTATGGCAATACATACTTACCAAGGCGCGTGACGCGCTTTAAGTTAAACGTATTTTCCTGTTTTAAAACTTCGTCTGTGCGGAATGTATTACGCGCCATGCTGTGCTACCCCCTTTTGCTCTTCGTACATTTGGGCATAGTAGCCGCCCTGTTGCAATAGTTGGGAATGTGTGCCGCGCTCGATAATTGCGCCGTTTTCCAGTACCAAAATTAAATCTGCATCTTGCACGGAAGAAAGCCTGTGCGCCACAATAAATGTCGTGCGCGCCACACCGCTTTTGGTTATATTTTCGGCAAGGGCAGCTTGAATGCGGTGCTCTGTTTCCATGTCTACAGCAGATGTCACATCGTCCAGCACTAAAATAGACGGCTGTGTCGCGATTGCCCGCGCCAATGAAATGCGCTGCTTTTGCCCACCGGAAAGCCCAACGCCACGTTCGCCAATTATCGTATCGTAGCCCTCTGTCATTTTGCCTATAAATTCATGCGCATCTGCAATTTTTGCGGCGTCGTATACAGCTTCCATTTCCGCATTGGGTACACCAAAAGCAATATTACCCTCCACTGTATCCGAATACAGGAAAACATCTTGCATGGCATATGCAATGTCACGCCGCAGGTCATTAATGTCAAAATCTTTTACGTCTACGCCGTCTACCAGTACTTCGCCATGGTTTGCGTCATAAAAACGGCTAATCAATGCCATTAACGTGGTCTTGCCAGAGCCTGTTCCGCCAACTATCCCAATAGTTTGCCCACTCTCGGCTCTAAAACTAATATCGCGCAAAACTTCGTTGCCCGGCTCAAAACTATAACTAAAGCTTACATTACGGAATTCGACATCACCGCGCAGGCGTTCTGTATGCACGGGGTTTTCCGGGCTGGATATAAAAATTGGCTGGCGCATCATTTCAAAAACCTTATCTATAGAAGCCGCGGCGTTTTGGATGTCGTTTACCGCCCATGTAAACATGCGCGTCGGGTTGTTTAGCATCCACAAATATCCGCTAATCATAATCATTTGGTAAAGTTCCAGCCGTCCTGTAATTACCATAATGCCGCCAACCAACAGCAACAACCATGGCTGAATAGTGGCGCATGTCTCCATGATTGGGAAGTATTTGATGCGTACTTTTGCCGCACCCATATTGGCGTTATAAAATGATTGATTTACTTTTTCAAATTTTTCAATTTCGTGGGCTTCTTTTGTAAACGCTTTTACGACGCGGTTGCCGCCAATATTTTCGCCACAGGTGGAGTTTAAGTTAGAAAATTGCTCGCGTACTTCGCGGAAAGCCGGGCGTATCGCCTTAGATTGTTTTAATGCAGAATACACGACCACCGGCGTAGTCAAAATTAAAACTAACGTGAGCGGCGGGCTAATTGTAAGCATGACAATAATGGCGGAAACATATAACAACACGTTTTCCGGTATTGCATATGTGTCGAACGCCAAAAAGTGACGGATAGCGTCCAGGTCGCCCGTCATACGCGACATAATGTCGCCCACTCTGTTTTTATCAAACCAGCGGAAATTTTGAATATGTAGCTTGTGGTAAACGTCGCGCCGCATCTCGAAAAGTATCTTCTGCGATGTACTTTCCAGCAAAACCAGCAGCGAATAACGGATTATACTGCGGAAAAACGTGATACCAACCATAAGTCCCAAATATGTTGGCAATAAATCATGCTGGCCGTCCTGCACAACGTCGGCAATGATACGCCCCGCAATAAAGGGGTTTACCAGCCATAGCGCGACATTTATTACAACAATTATTTGCGATAGAACATAGCGAAACTTGTACTTTGATACATAAGGCAGTCCCCACTTGTATGCCTGCATAACAACACTCCTCCACTATAACATGAATTTTAACGCTTTCTGCAAATATGTCAAGGTAAAATAGCAATAGATTTTAAATATCGAACGCCGTCATAAATTTTTGCATACCTGTCCCAATATTTGACAAAACACACATCGACATAGGGTTACAATCCACTTTATACCAATATATACATATGACGGAGGTGCCATATGAGCATTAGGGGAAAAGCACTGCAAAAAGATAACCCAAAGCCATTAATTAACAAAGGCGACATAGCACACGGCATTATAAGCGTGTTTGGCTTTTTTATAGGACGAGCCATGGTTTTTACATTTGTCAACCCGCTTGCATTACCGTTTCTTGCGGCGTTTATGGGGGCAAGTAAAGGGTTTTACATGACGGCAATCTTTCTCACGTTAGGGCTTTTTACGCGGCTTGGCAACTTGCTAACGGTTAGGTATTTGCTTGCAATCTCACTTTTGTGCGGGTACTACTTTGTTTGGACACGCCTTACCCGCCGCACTAACAACGACGCGCATAGTTTGCTTAAACTGCCGTATGTTGCCGGGGCAACCGCAGGGGCAATGCTGATTTCTGGCATAATTGTGGCGGTTGCATATGGCATGAGCCCATTTTTGTTTACGGTTACCATTTTAGAAACGGTACTTGCCGGGGCGTTGACGTTGATTATCAAACGTGCGCACATCATTTTGACAGGGCGCAGGCGGCGCGCGCAGTTACTTTCCGGCGAGGATATCACCGCACTTACCATTGTACTTTCCGGCGTCATTGCCGGGGCAAGCGATATTTATGTAGGGGCTATGCCATTGCGTATTTTTTTCTGCGTTTATGTACTTTGCGTTGTTGGGTTTAAAGGCGGCGCGTCTATGGCCGCAGCGGCCGGGCTTTTGCTTGGGCTATTTTTGCACCTTGCAGGGTATTGGGATTCTTCTTGGGCGGCAATTTTAGGGCTTGCGGGGCTGGGTGGCGGCTTTGCCCAACGTTGGGGGCGGCCAGCGGTCATCGGCGGGGTTGGTACAATTGGGGCTGTGGCGGTGTTTGTGCTAGCACGGTCTTGGTTCGACTTCGCGCTTGTATACGCCGTAGTCGCCGGGGGCATGGCTTTTATGATAACGCCGCAATCGTTTTATTTTAACGTGGCTGCGGCGATTAACCCCGTTTTAGACAGCGCAGACGACTACATGGACAAAATAAAAGAAGAAACAACACGTAGGCTAGACAGCTTTGCCTCTGCATTTGCAAAATTAGCAGAAACTTTTAGCGGGCTTTCCAAGCCAAAAACCAGCTTAAACAAACATGATATCACTTTGCTTGTAGACGATGTTGCAGCGCGGGTGTGCAGCACATGCCCAAATGCAAAATGGTGCTGGGAGGACGATTTGTACAACACGCACCAACAAGTTTTTGCAATGTTAAACGCCTGCGCACAAAAAGGCTCTGCAACTACAGATGATATGCACGCAAGCTTCCGTAAGGATTGCAAGCACCCGGAATCACTGGTTGGCGAGTTAAATTCTGTCTACAACTTATACCGCAACGACTTACGCTGGCACAACAGGATTAGTGAAACACGCGAGCTAATTAGCCAGCAATTACACGGTGTGTCCGGTATTGTAAAATGCCTGTCGCAGGAAATTGACATGTCGCTGCGTTTCCACGAAGGGTTGGAAGAAGAAATGATCATGGCACTACTTAAACAAAAAATTGAAGTATCCAGCGTCATAGTTTTGGAAGACAACACAGGAAAATACAAAGTTTCCATTAGCCACAAGGCATGTATGAAGAAAAAACAATGCACAGAAGAAATTTTACCCGTGTTAAACGCGGTATTAAAACGTAAAATGCGCATAGAGGGCGCGCATTGCGACCTGCGCGGCGGCATGTGTCGTATCCGATATATCGAAGACCAAAAACTGCGTATCACCAGCGGCGTTGCGCATCGCGCAAAAAATGCCCGTGGTAGCGGCGATAGTTTTTCTGCAATAGAATTACGCAACGGCTCGTGCTTGCTTGCCCTTTCCGATGGCATGGGCAGCGGCGAACGCGCAAGACGCGAAAGTGCCGCCACCGTTGGGCTGTTAGAAGATTTTATAGAAAGCGGATTTGACAAGGAGCTTGCTGTACGCATGATAAATTCTGTACTGATATTAAAAAGCAGTGAGGAAAGCTTCTCTACACTGGACATTTGCTCGGTAGATTTGTACACGGGGCAGGCAGAATTTATTAAAATTGGAGCGGCAGAAGCGTATATACTACGCGATGGGCATGTTTCGATCATTCGCTCGTCTTCACTGCCAATTGGCATGTTAAATGATATTGATTTGGAAATAACCGCAAAGGAATTAAGACACGATGATATCATCGTAATGGCAACAGACGGCGTCACCAGTGCCGACGAAGAGGATTGGATGCGGCATGTGCTAAAAAATTGCCGTTATCGTAACCCTCAGGACGTCGCAGATTATTTACTGGGCGAAGCGGAAAAGCGGTCTGACGGGGTGCCTAAGGATGATATGACCGTGCTGGCCGCGAGAGTGTGGGAAAAGGGGTAAAAGAAAAGGCAGATATCCAATGTTGTGGAATCTGCCTTTTGGTTAGATATAATGAAATGTATGTTTGAATTTGGTATAATATATAAAATGTAAAAAAGTAAATAATATATTTGTAGGTGGTTTGGCTTGAAAATAATAAGGGCCAGTTTAGATGATACTGATATTTTTTGTGAAAACGAATTAACTTTCGGGGCGTGTTGTTTTTTCACAGAGGATAGATTATGCAAGTATTTTTTTGATATAAATAAGCGAGAAGCAATACTACACACAAATACAGAAAAATATATACCCCAAGTAATTGAGGAATTTCTTTTTTATTCTCGGTTCATTATTTCTATTAAAGATAATAATGGCGATATTTTATATAAAAGGATACTTGATGAGCCATTTTTATATGAAATCATGAAAATACAACCGAGCCAATTCTACATTAATGAAATGAAATTAAGAAACGCAAAAAAATGGATAAAATCACACGAAGACATTTTTATCCCAATCGCTATTAAAGATGGATTATTTATTTCACTTGACGGGCATACAAGAATGAGAGCCGCTATTGATTTGGGCTTTACCTCGATATATGTTTATCTTGATGATTTTGATGATGATATCTTCCGCTTTGTTGATGAAGCAAAGAAACGTCGAATAAACACCATTTCAGATATGGAACTTGTAACGGATGAAGAATATAAAATTAAATGGCACAAATTTTGTGACGACTTCTTTGGGCGGTAAATTTGTACGTCAACTTTACTTAGGTAGGTTGAGCAGAGTTTTGCCGCCCTTGTCATTATTGCACAATTGCCTTATAATCCACGTCATAATACGACGAGGGTGGTGACGTAGGTGCGAAAATGGCTGCAAAGAATCTGCATATGTATTTTTATTATCGCGCTAGGTACGCTAATTTATAGTCTTGTTTCACACCGTCGCGTCGACGTACCGGACAATGCCATACGAGAACCGCGCCCGCAGCCGCCTACCTACGCATACGAACCCAACGACGAATACCAACCATACGAATATTATGAACCCGGATACGAATACACACCAGATACGGACGAAGATAGCGAAGGCGAAGGATATATCGAAGATATCCCCGAACCAATGGTGCTTTCGCCGCGCATAGTAGAGTTTCGCGAGTTGTACAACAACCCAGACATCGTCGGCTTTATAGAAATTACAGGCACAAATATAAGTTATCCGGTTGTACAAACAGGCAATAACGTGTTCTACCTATATCACGATTTACACATGCGCCCCAGTAACGCCGGTGCTATATTCCTAGATTACGAAAATGACCTTTACCAACTTGCAGACGACAACTCAATAATTTATGGACACAACATGCGCAATGGCAGCATGTTCCACAATATCCGCCACTTCCACCGGGCAGAATTTTTTCGCCAGCACACATACATTTTGCTAGATACACCTTATCGCGAAACGGTGTGGGATATCTTCTCGTTCTTCCATACAACCACCGATTTTTGTTATTTGACTACTAACTTCCCCACCCGCGAACAGTTTTATGAGTTTATACTGCTATTGCAAAGTATGTCTGCACATAGTACAGATATTGTGCTTTCGCCGGAAGATCAAATTTTGATACTTTCCACTTGCGGTGTGCATGGTGGCAATAATCGGTATGTAGTGGTGGCAAGGTTGAGGGGATAAAAAAGGGGCTACGTAGCAGCCCCTTTGCCATTAAGTTAGAGAAATTTCCGTCATTCCGGGCTTGACCCGGAATCTAGCAATATAAATGAAAATGGCTGGATTCTGAATCAAGCTCAGAATAACGGTGCTTGACTTATTTCACTTCCTCGGTTTTATAGGTAAATGAACATTTGCTATCTTTTCGCGTTCCAAAAGCTGTTGTGGTTCGCCTAATGTCCAACAAATCTGTGTGGTGGATTTTTATTGAGAATGTTTTACAAGTATTAAATGCATTGCCTGACACATTAAATACAATGGCAACATCTTCATTCCCTGCTAAAGAACCGGCAAAACCTGCCCCTGTATATGCAAACGGCACTACTATCTTGTCATTAGGTTCAAGCGAATCTATTACCAGTGAATCTATTTCAATGTCAAGAGCAACATTGTCAGCATAGTTCTTAGCCTAAACGAAACCATACCACCACCAGCACCACTCCACCGCATATTTAACCGCGGTGTTATTTTATTTTGCTCAAGTGCAATCAATTTTTCACTAATTTCATTTGCCCTATCCGCTTGTGCATGGGCACGCTTGGTCTGCCAAAAAGCCACATACCCCAACACAGCCGTGCCTGCCGCCCCAACTATTGCTCCATAAAACTCTAAAACATTACCCGCTTCCCACCGTGCTACCAAAAAACTAAATGGTGCATTAAACGAAAATGCAACATGAATCAAAAATGGCACAACAAAGATAAGCCCAATTAAGATTAAACATATAGGTTTCCAATGCTTTGCAATAAAACTTTTCAGCTTAATTCCCCCAAATTCTTGCTCAAATTAAGTTCATTATATGCCTTATGTCGCAATATGGCAATTTTACCTTGCCGCAACAGCTACACCCTTTTTTACTAGCAAACTTTCACGAACAAACAAGCGATTGCAGCACCAAAACTGTACAATATAAGACTGCTATCAGGTCTTTTTAATCATATGAAATTCGTGATAATGCACAAAAAGCACTTTAAAAGGGGCAGACTTTACGTCCGCCCCTACTGTATACATATTCAATTAATGCTTAGCAAATCCGCCCTACACATTATCCACTACATCATCGTCCAAGTTCTCTTTAGTAATATCCTTATCCCTATGCAGCAAATCATACAAGATAGGTATTACATACAGCACCGTAATTGCCGCATACACAAGCCCACCAATAATTGCAATGGCCATTGGCTGCATCATTTCCGCACCTTCACCAATGCCAAGCGCGATAACGCTCATTGCAAAAATTGTAGAAATTTCTGTCATAAGCACAGGGCGCAAACGCTTACGTCCCGCGTCTACAAGGGCTTCTTTCTTGGGCATACCTTCCCAGCGCATTAGTTTTACGCGGCTAAGGAACACAATACCCGTGTTGGTTACCACACCCGTAAGCAGGATAAGCCCAATCATTGCCACAATAGACAGCGGCATACCAACCAGCGTTAGCGCAAAGAAACCACCTGTAAACGCCAACGGAATAGAGAACATGATAATAAACGGCGACACCAGCGACTGAAATTGTGCAACCATTATCAAATAAATAAATATCAACGCAAGCAACAGCATAAGCAGCAAATCGTTAAACGCATCTGCAATCGCCTCTGCCTCGCCGCCAATGTGAATAGACACACCAGGCTGCGCAACAAAATCTTCTAACCTGCGCTCAATTTCCGCATTAACAAGTGAAACGTTAAAGCCATCTGCGAGTTCTGCGTTTATAGTAACAAAACGGCTACGGTTCATGCGGGTTATGCTTGTAAAGCCTGTATCTTCGCTAACAGTTGCAATGTCGGAAAGCGTAACAAACTCACCGCTTGGGGTAGCTATCTGCAAGTTTTCTACGCCTGCCCAGTCCAATGCCTCAAAATCGCCATCGGTAATTACAATTTCGTAACTCCTACCCTGCAAAATGACATCCATTGTACGCTCGGGGGTAGTTAATGCGCGGTTTACCGCCAAGAAAACTTGTGCAACCGTCAACCCCTGCGCCATTGCAGCGTCTTTGTCCACGCTAACCCTAAGTTCTGGCGCAGCACTTTCGGTAACGTCGGTGATGTTGATAACACCGTCCACTGTCGCAAGCATTTCTGCAAGGTCTATGGCTGTATCACGTATCGCGTCAAGTTCCAGCCCTTCTACCCGCAACGAAACCGGCAGGCCTGCCATCATACCCATGCCACCGTCCGCGCCGGCAACACTGGCTTCTATACCCATGCCTTCACTAATGGTATTTATATATGCGGCAACTTCGTCATGTGTAATGCTGCGGCCTTCTTCCAAAATTACATACATAGTAATGGTAGTACTAATCCCGCCACCACCAAAGCCGCCGCCAAGCCCCATCATGCCCATCATTCCGCCTGCACCAATGCTTACGCCAACCGTTTCTACATCACGTATCTCAAGCACCTGGGCAGAAATTTCTTCGGCCGCAGCAACGGCATCGTCAAAAGTAGAACCATCCGGCATTTCAAAAGTAGCGGTAATTTGCGGTGCATCCATCGGTGGGAACAAAATCATACCCTGGCGAGCAATAAGCCATATGCTAAGCGCAAATGCAGCAGCAACAACAATAAGCACAATTGGTTTAAACCGTAGCGCAAAACGCAACGATTTTTCATATGCGTCTGTAAACTTGCTCCAAAGCTTACCTTCTTTTTCCTTCCTTACGCCCTTCAACAGCACGCTGGAAGCCGCAGGCACAACAGTAAGCGCAATAATAAGGCTTGCCAATAGCGAATATGTGATTGTGAGTGCAAGGTCAGTAAATAGCTGGCGAGTAATCCCGCCTGTAAACACAATAGGGAAGAATACAGAAATAGTCGTGAGCGATGCGGCAAAAATAGACCCCGCAACTTGCCGCGCACCAGAAATTGCCGCGCGCGCAGGGCTTCTATCTGTTGTGCGGCGCATACGGTATATATTTTCGATAACAACAATGGAGTTATCTACCAGCATCCCCACCGATAGTGCAAGCCCACCCATAGACACCATGTTAAGGCTAACGCCCGTAAAATACATTAGCGTAAACGCAAGCATCAAACTTACAGGGATAGACACCGCCACAATAATTGTAGGACGTATGTCACGCAAGAACAAAAGCAAAATAATAATTGCCAAAATACCACCAATTAGCAAATCGTCAAGTACCGTGCTAATCATCATGTCTATCATTTCACCCTGGTCCATAAGGATAACAAAACCAAGCCCAGCATGTGCGTCTTCTAATTCGTCCATTCTAACACGTACAGCACTGGCAATGTCCGTTGTCGAAAACTCGCTTTGGCGTTGGATGGTTAGCATAACGCTTGGGTTGCCATTTACACGTGCAAAACTTCTATCACTATTGTCTGTTAAAAAAACATCGGCAACATCGGAAAGGCGTATCGGTGCCATACCCACCAAACCAAATTGCGCAGGATCAAAAATAAGCATGTCACCTATTTCATCTAAGCTTTCAAACCGGTCGCCAACGCGCACCATATACTCTATGTTGCCCTCGGTAATAATACCTGCCGGCATTGCAAAGTTTTGGGCTGTTAGCATACCCGCAATAGTTTCTACACTAAGCATTTCTTGTGGGATGGCAATTGCCCCCATACCTTCGCTGTTACCCTCCATGCCACCTGCAAGGGCTTCCATTACATCTGCAGTAATTTCTGCAGTTGCAGCTGGTAATTCTTGTTCAAGTTGAACGGCGGCGTTTTCTTGCGACATACCGCCCGCCATAAGCTCTACCATTCTAGTTTCAGAAAATGCTTGAACAGCGGCTATTATTAATGTTTCTGCTTGGGTAGTCAAATCCTGCATCATAGCATCTATCATACCCATTACAGCAATATTCAGCTGTGCGTTTAAGGCATCCACTTTTTCGCCTCTAAGCACTACATGCAACTGGTTTTGTATCAGTCCAGAAAGGCTAACCACTGCAACGCCAGGGACACCCTCTAATGCAGGCGCAATTTCGTTGCGCGCAAATTCAGAAAGTTCGTCTATGTTAACGCCTTCCATGTGCAATGCGGCAGACATAATCGGCAGCATCTCTGGGTTAAAGCGCATTAATGACGGACGAGCAGCCGCATCCGGTAAAACTAACATGTCAAGGGCTTCCCTTATTTCAAGGGAAGCCGAATCCATATTTGTTTCTTCAACAAACTGCAAAATAACTATAGACACATGCTCGTTGGAAATCGATTGCACAGTATCAATCCCGCTAAGCGTACTCATTCGCGCCTCTATCGGGATAGTCACACCTTGTTCAACTTGCTCCGGTGTTGCACCAATATAGGTTGTAAATATTGCAGCAAACGGCAAATCCATTTCCGGGAACAAATCGGTAGATGTGTTCATAAACGAAACGACACCAAGCACAATAACTATGATTACCCCTACCAACACGGTAAAGGGCTTACGCACACTAAATTTTTCTAGCATTAATCAATTCTCCTTATATTGTTCGCCTTTGAACATTATGAATTTCCGACAAACTGTCCATTAGCGCATCAAAGGCGATGCGAGCCATTTCGGCCTCTGTTACTGGTTGCCAATTTTCTACCCTATCGTACCCATCTACAAAGAACATAACATGCGAACCCCACATGGTATCAACGATATCTGTATCACCAAAACTACGATGAGGGGCAAATATCCATGCGTCAAATTCTGGCACCATATCTCCGGGGAAGACATCTGTGTACAACCCACCTGTATGGGCAGAGCCAGGGTCTTCGGTTCTAAGCGTCGCAAGGTCTGCAAAGCTAGACTCTGTGGCCAAGCCGTCACGCCATTCTGCAAGAATTTCTTCTGCGGCTTCACGTGCTGCATCTATACCAATTTCTAACGATTGTATAAGAATATGGCGGACATCTACACGCGAGTACATCTCGCGTTCGCCATAGCTCCACGGGGCAAAATCTGGCCAATTGGCCTCGAAGAATGTATCCATTTCTGCATCAGAGAACGACAAACCAGCCATTTCGTCTGCGACCCAATTGCGGACAAGCATGTCACGCTCCATATGGCGGCGGAACATTTCCCATGTCATGCCCGGAAAATGATCATCAATAAGCTCGTCCAAAGTCATGCCATCCATACTTGCAATTTCCGCAATCCACTCTTCATTATCTGCAAGCATTTCAAGATTCCCCTCTGTAAGGGATGTCCCGCTCGCAAGTGCCTGCGCATACATCATAAACATTTCTGCCACTTGCTTGTGTATATAGTCTTCCCATGTTTGATTGCCATCAAAATGCATTTGCTCACCAACATGCACAAAAACATCAAACGGTTCATGCCCAAGCATGTTAAAATAGCGTTCTTCCGCTTGAAATTTCAGCTCGGTAAAGTAAAAATTATACTCTGCATTTGTAAGTATCATATCGCCTAATACCAACTCGTATGGGAAGGTATATATGACATGCTCTGGCAGGGTAATATCGTGTGTGTCGTCTTGAGCCTGTGTGCCTTCTTGGCCATTTGTATCGGTGGATCTGTCACCAAATACTAGCAAACCTATCGCTACCCCGCCAACTACAACGCACATGATGACTGCCCATGCTATAGCTATTGTTTTGATACTAAATCCTTGAGATTGTTCTTTTTTTACTTTCTTTTTTGGTGGTTTGATTTTTTTCAACTTGCTCTCCTCTTTTCGTTTAAGTAAGTACCAGCGTATTGTAGCAAAATTCTTCTGGAATTAATACCATTGGCTGGACAAATTCATAGAATGTTTTCATTTCTGTAACAGAAACTCGTCATACAACGCTTCGCCTTTTTCGGTAATAACATACGTTTCAAATCGCAAATTGTCTTCTGTAACATGTACAACTGTATACATTTGCAGACGCGGTTGGTCGTATTTTAGTAGTGGCAAATCTTTGGCTTCCAGCACAGGGTCATAAAATTTTTCACCACTGGCATTGGAAAGTAGATAAAAAGTGCCATCATGTGTTTTGGCTGTCGTTTCGTTTATTAGCGGTACTGCTTTACCGCCGCGTACAAATGCTTTGACAAATGTGTGGTCATGCCCCTGCAGCACGGCATTAACGCCCAGCTCGTCAAACAACGGCTCAAAAATTTGCTTGTACATTGCAGTGTTTGAATGCGGTGTATATGAGCCACTGGTGTACAACGCCTTATGCATGACTACAATCTTCCATTTATCGCACCCTGGCGAAAACGCACTACGCAAAAGTTGTTTTTGTGCATCCATAAACGCTATTGTTTTCTCACGGTCTGTTTCTAAATGGGAACACCAATGCTCGGTAGAAAGTACAACAAAACGCGCACCGCCGTAGTCAAAGGTGTATACATAGTCCGGCAGGTACGGGCTTTTACTTTTTGGGAAATTAAAATGGTCTGTAAATGTAGAGTGGTACAAATCCGTTTCGTGGTTGCCAATGGCGGGGACAATTGGGTAGCATGTGCACATTGTGTCTGCGGCGTTAAAAAACTTGCACCATAACTCTTCCGAATTACCGATGTCAACCATATCACCAGGCATCACAACAAAACCGGCATGTGGTACACGGCAAAGCGCGGCATGTGCTGTGCGGTTAAACGCGGCAAAATTTTTATCCGAATATGCTTGTGCATCTGCTAAATATACAAAAGAAAAACCGCCGCTTGCCTTGCCGGTTTTAAACGAACCATATGCAAACTCGCTGTCACCGCCAAGTTTGTATTCATATTTTGTATCCGGTATTAGGCTGCTAACCGTTATTTTATGCACAGCAAAAACTTGGATATGCTCTGGTGTTGTAGGCGGCACAATTTCCGGACGGCCAAGCCCGTGGTGCGGGTGATATTTAAACCCCTCGCGCACATATGGTTTGCCTGTAAATGTTTGCACATTTCCGCCAGCCTCCCATATTTCAACCTTGGATTCTACAACATCTTCCGATGTGTTCCATACAAAATTCATTTCTGTTGTAGCGTCGTTGTTAAATGTTATTGCAATATTGTATGGCTTCTTTCTGTTCATACCAAAACCCCTACTCTATCAGTTCTGCAAGCGATCTATGGAAATCGTCACTGCCAAACATATTTGCGTACCAAAGTGCCTCTAGTGCCAAAATATACGAGCGGTTACGGTATTCCCAACCATGTTGGAAAACACCGTCTAACCCAAGGTATAACTCATTTGTAATACCACGGAAATGCTGTGTGCTTTGCAGCACATATGTGAAATATCGGTTTAGATTAACGCCTGCAGCATCTGCAACCAGTGCGCCAAATAAAAATGTAGAAACTGTACCCCAGCATTCCTGTCCCAGACCGTAATTTGCCCAAACCAGATACGGCGTTTGGAACATATTTGCTCTATCCTCCAGCGTCCACAGGAATTCTTCCTGGTAGCTAATAAAACCTAAGTTTTCAAAAACACGGTCTTGCCTGCGGCCTAAAATTGGCAAATGGTCACCAAAAAATACAATGATGGTTGGCGTATCACGACTTTCTATAAAATCTGCAAGCCGACCAAGCTGTTTATCTGCATCAAAGATACCCTGCAAAAAGGAATTGACCCGCTGTGTTTCATACATATTTAAATATGGGCTGTCCGCCATTACGTCAAGCTCCAACGTGCCATATTTTAGCGGATCAAAACCCCAGTGATTTTGCATGGATATACCAAACAAAAACAACGGCTCGGCACTTTCTTCTGCCAAAATAATTTGCTCAATTATCCTATCTGTAAAATATTCGTCGGAAATAAATGGTCCATTGTACGTGGCATTTGGCATTTGTTCTTGGGCGATAAACTCATCAAAACCAATAAGCGGGTATATTATGTTACGGTTGTAAAAATCGCCCAAGAATGGATGTATCGCAACCGTCCTATATCCATTTTCGCGGAACAACCATGGCAACGCGGTTGGTATTTCTCGTGAGAAATAGTGCCGTACCCTTTCGTTTGGTACATAAAAACGCGACCCGTAAAATACATGCGCACCACCTGTTAAAAATTCCATTTCTGTATTAACGGTTCCGCCGCCAAAAACAGGTACAATCACATTGCCACTTAAATTTCCTTCTGCTAGCCTGCGGAAATTTGGCACAGGATATTGCGAAAAATTTATGTTGCCCCAAGTCATTGGGTCTACAAACGACTCTGACATGATGACTATTACGTTTGGAGTGATTGAATGGTCGCGTTGTGGCTGCGGCAATGGCATTAGCACAGATGTATCAAAAACCAATGCCCCGGCATTGCTACGGCTCACAAGCTCGGAGTAAAAGCCCAGCATCATTCCATTTTCGCGATAACGATCTGTTACTGTGCCAATATCTAAGCCCAGTGTCGGCAATACACGGTTTGCAGCAAATCCCCCTGTAAAAAATAAAAAAATAATCAAAAAAACAACGGGCAATGCAACAGCCCGTTTTACAAATTTTATTTTTACCGCTGTAAAATACAGCGGAATATGTAGCAATATCACCAGCAAAATACTGGACACCAATGTAAATGAAACAGAAATAATGCCCGGTTCTGCAACCTCTGCCGCCGCGCCTGCCAAAAAAATATCAGAAGGCACAAAAACGCCACCGGTTATTGCCATTTTAAAATAATTGACTACATATGCAACAAGCAAAACAAGCGAAACTGCCCCATACGCAACCAAAACAGAACCCGCCAAAGCGTAAACAGCAACAACCGCCAGCACAATCAACAATACAGACACCAAAACAGAACCCATATGTGGCAAACCGCTGGAAAAAAGCCCCGCAGACGATGCAGGGTTAAGCCTTTCAAGCACAACAAACAATATAAACGGGAGAATAATCACATAACCCCATAGCACTTTGCGTAAAGCCGTCATTTACCAACCGCTACCTTCTTGCCAATTTTTGCGGATTCGTAAATACTATTTATTAGCCGTTGCGTACGCAAACCTTGTTCGCCGTCTATTACAAGTGGCGTGCCGTTTGTAAGCGAAGTATAAAAATCTTGTATTTGTTTTATGTGCGACACGCCCCAGTAGCTTTTCATGCCAAATTTTTGCTGCGCTTGAGTGTCTGCCCCGGCAGTTTTTTTGCTGCCGTCTTTGTAAATAATCTCGGCATTTTCGCCAATGAGCGATGCTTTGCCGTTTTCACAAATAACTTCTACACTTGCGGGGGCATCATACGGATGGAATGTATTTACAAAAAACGAAACTGGTGTGTCACCAAAGTTTATTACGCCCTCGGCAACGTCTTCGACTTCTATGGAAGGATGTGCCCTGTTAGCGATAGATGCATCTACAAATGTTGCATCACCCAAAAAGTGTGACATCATATCAAAACTGTGGATAGACTGGTTAATTAGCACACCGCCGCCTTCTGTAGTCCATTTACCACGCCATTCGCTGCTGTCGTAGTAATCGTTGCCACGGTGCCAATTGACACGTATCCAGCCGCCGTTTACTGCGCCTAGCCTGCCGCGCTCTATTTCTTCTTTTATTAATGTCGCACCCGGGCTATATCTATTCTGAAAAATGACACCCAAATACAATCCACTTGTTTTTGCAGCGGCTATCATTTTTTCCGCATCTTGTATCGTAGTTGCCATTGGTTTTTCTGTAAGTACATGATATCCCTTTTCAAAGGCTTGCACTGCTACAGGGGCATGTAAATAATGCGGTAGGCAAATATGCAGCACATCAAACCCGCCTGCGTCTAGCATTTCCATGTAATTTGTGTATGGGGTCGCATCAAGTTGTACCGCCACGCTGGTTGCTTTTTCTTGGTTTGTATCGCATACAGCCGTTATTTTTATACCCATTTCCACTAGGGGTTTTATGTGCATTGGCGAAATTATACCAAGCCCAACTATCGCCGCCCTCAGTTCCTTCATAATCTAACGCCCCTTTAATTTTTTGACTATGTCTATTCCTGCTTCTGCGCCATCATGTACAGCTTTAGCAATCTGCTTTAGCCCGCCGGTGCAGTCCCCCGCTGCCCATAAATTGGACACGGTAGTACGCATGTTAGCATCTACAACAATTGAATTACTGGCTATAGCAGCACCGGTCTTCCTTGCAAGGTCTGTCCCACCTGCAATACCCAATGCAATAAATAAACCGGACAGCGGCAAAAATTCGCCACTTTCAAGTGCTACACCATTAAGAATATCTCCCATTATACCAGGTTGCGCGCAAATTTCCTTAATTTTCTGCTTTTTTATAATGACATTTTCCGGGAGTTTGGTCAACAACTTATTTACGCCGTTTGTTAGTAATGTAACAGATTTTACAATTGGCAAAAGGTCTTGTATTTCGTGTAGTGCATATGCACTATCGCCCAAAACCGCAACATCTTTTCCACGGTGAAAAAAGCCGTCGCAAATGGCACAATAGCTTACTCCCCTACCTTCCAGCGCGGCAAGCCCTTTAATTTGGGGGGTCGTACGGCTTGCGCCTGTTGCAATCAATACTGCGCGCGCTATATAACTTGCTTTTGCGGTTTCAATTTTAAAAGAGCCATCATGTGTTTGCGAAATACCAACGGCTTCCTCTTTTATAACTTTTGCGCCAACGCGCTTGGCCTGTTTTAGCCCAGTTGCAACAAGTTCCTTACCGCTAATTTCTAAATGTCCATAAAAGTTTTCGACCATGGCCTTTTTTAATGCACCAGCGTCCTTGTAAGCAATGACCGTGCTTAAATTTGCACGTGCGGTGTATAACGCCGCAGTTACGCCAGCAGGGCCACCGCCAATAACAAAAACGTCTATAATTGCAGACATAAAATCACCAACCTATGAAAATGTCTAAGATATGTGTATAATATACCCCAAAATGTAAATCAGCAACACAAAGAAAGGAAATAACAAATGAGATTAGGCATTGTAGGCCTGCCAAACGCAGGCAAAACCACATTGTACAACGCAATAATGCAAACAACAGCAGAAACTTCTAATTACCCATTTACCACAACAACATCCAACATAGGGCGCGCACTTGTACCCGACGAGCGGCTGGACAAGCTTAACGAAATGTACAAAGCAAAAGCATTAACCCCTGCTACAGTAGAAATGGTTGACATTGCAGGGCTTGCAAAAGGCGCGAGCCAAGGCGAAGGCATCGGCAACAAATTTTTGGCATTTATCCGCGAAACGGACGCGCTTGTGCACGTTGTGCGCTGCTTCGAGGACGAAAATGTTATACATGTATACGACACCGTAGACCCTGTGCGCGACATAGAAACGGTTGACTTAGAACTTATTTTTTCCGACCTGGAAATGATTGACCGCCGCCTTACTAAAGTAATAAAAACCGCCCGCACAGATAAATCATATCAACGCGAAGCAGATATCCTTGCAAAAATAAAGGAAACACTTGAAGACGGAAAAGCAGCCCGCAGCCTTACATGGGACGATGCAGAGGATTTAAAGTTGGTGGAAAGCCTAACCCTTATCACCCAAAAGCCGGTGCTTTATGCCGCCAATGTGTCCGAAGATGAGCTTAGCAGACCCCCAACACCAGGTTCGCCGCTAGAGGCACTTATAAACTATGCCAAGGCGCAGGGCGCGAGCTATTATGTATCCTGCGCAAAAATGGAAGCAGAAATCGCGATGTTAGACCCGGAAGAAAAGCAAATGTTCTTGGAGGATTTGGGGTTAAAAGAGTCTGGGTTAGACCGTTTAATAAACGCCGGGTACGAGATGCTGGGGCTCATAAGCTTCCTAACTGCCGGGGAGAAAGAAGTACGCGCCTGGACAATACGCCACAACACAAAAGCTCCCCAAGCCGCAGGTAAAATCCATAGCGACCTAGAGCGCGGTTTTATCCGTGCAGAAGTCGTTGCCTACAACGACCTTATAGCAAGCGGCAGTTACGCCGCGGCAAAGGAAAAAGGGCAAGTACGTGTAGAGGGCAAGGAATATGTTGTGCAAGACGGCGATGTGATGCTGATTAGGTTTAATGTGTAATAATTGAAAAATGGCATAAATAAAAGCTTTTGCAGGGATGCAAAAGCTTTTTTATTTAAAAACATACCAACTAATGAATAATTGTCATCAATACCGGGACACTTGTTACAAAAGCTATATATCAAAATACTCTTGGAGGAAACTAATGGATGAAGTTCTTAGGCAAGAAAAAAAGTACCTTATAAGCCTTGACAGATATTATTACTTGTCTCGTCAATTTTCCCGTGTCCTTTCGGAAGATACCCACAGTAGCGGAGATGGGTATTTGGTTCGCTCATTATACTTCGATGATATTGACGATACCGATTATGAAGAAAAAGTAAACGGCGTAGAAGTTCGTAAAAAAATACGGTTACGTAATTATGGCCCAGGTTCTAAATCTGCAAAACTAGAACTAAAGCAAAAGCAGGGTCAATGGCAAAAAAAGCGGTCTTTAACACTTGACAAAGACAAAGCCCTTCGTCTTATTCATTGTGATTATACAGCACTGTTAGAGTGCAGGTCTAACTTTGCAGACGAGTGCTTTGGTATTATGAGTATGCGCTGCTACCGGCCAAAAGCAATTGTATCGTATACGCGCAAAGTTTTTGTTGCAAAAGAGAACGAAACGCGTATAACCTTCGACCACAGTATTAAAGGCACGGAATCTTTTTTTGATATTTTTTCTAACAACTTGTCGGAAATCCCTATCGTTGATCCATACATGGTTGTGCTTGAGGTGAAATATAATAACTTTTTGCTAAGCCATATTAAAGACATCATTCAAACGTGTAATGAAAGTGAGCGTGCAATAAGCAAATATTGCCTAGGTAGGCCAACCTTAGACAAATATTATTTTTAAAGCAGAATAATAAAAACGAGCATGAGTATACTAGTTTTGTATACGGGAGGTTAGCCCGAATAAAACTGCTTCGCATTAATTTTTGATAGGGAGATTATAATGACTGGCGCACTAAGGGACTTAATAAATCAAGGCGGAGGCTTAACAGTACAAGATATTGCTATGCGCATTGCCGTTGCAACAGTTTTAAGTATTGTAATTTATATTTCTTACTGGTATACGCATACAGGCACATCTTATAGTGGTAAATTTAATGTATCGCTCGTTACAATCACCATTTTAACTTGTACTGTAATGACGGTTATTGGCAATAACATAGCACTATCACTTGGTATGGCAGGCGCATTGTCTATTGTCCGCTTTCGTACAGCCATAAAAGACTCTAGGGATACAGCATATATTTTTTGGGCAGTTATTATCGGGTTATGTAGCGGCGTAGCAGACTTTTGGACTGCGGTTATTGGCAGCTGCGCAGTATTTATTATACTTCTATTTATGGGTAAAGTACGCAACGAAAACCGGATTTTGCTTATTGTAAAAAGCAACCGTAGTTTGGAGAAAGATATCGAAGGCATTGTATTTACACATTTTAATAGGAAAGCGCTTTTACGGGTAAAAAATACAACGGTTGAATCTTTAGAGCTAATTTACGAACTTGACAGACGCACTTACAACTTAACTTACAAAAGCGGGAAAAATATTACTCAATTGCTGTACGAAAAAGAAGGCATGGAGTATGTAAATATCGTTACCCAAAATGATGAAATAAGCGGGTGATGATATGCGCAGAAGTATCATTCTTTATGTAGGTGCTTTCATTGCTGGCGCAGTGCTGCTGCTGGTTTTCGCTCACATTTATACCGGCGGTATAAACATACGGCACCACCAACACCAGCGAAGCCCAAGCGAAGCAGACTTAGGGATATGTACACGTTGCAACCAAGACATTTTTTTGTGTACCCATTTGCCTATCATAATCATTGATACATTTGGCCAAGATGTTCCCGGAAGGCCATTGGCGTTTGGTATGGACTACCACAACAGTTTCATGCGAAGCACATTCCACACAACTCCGGAAGGCGAAACAGAAACACTTGCCCATGTATCGGTGGTAGACAATTCAAATGACTGGAATCATGACACAGACACCCCGCTGTTGGGATCTTTGGCATCTATACGTATACGGGGCAATTCATCCCGTTTTTTTGACAAGCCAAACTACAGCTTACGCCTAATTAATGAAGACGAAAGCAATAACCGTTTGCCTTTATTAGGCATGAATCCTGGACATGATTGGGCACTGCACGGCCCGTTTTTAGACAAAACGCTTATGCGTAATTATATGTGGATGAATATTGCACATGATGTCATGTCTGGATTGTATGTACCCGAGGTACGCTTTTTTGAATTGATTTTAAACGGGGAATTTCAAGGGCTTTATGTGCTTATGGAAACTTTGAGAGTCGAACCTAACCGTGTTAGCCTAAACAGATACAGACCCGGTATGCCGGAAACCAGCTATTTTTTCCGCATAGACTGGTCGACTCAAAACCCAGGCAGAAAAATAGAAACCTTTGGCGCATACACATTAAGGCTGGAATATGAAAGCCTAATAGAACTTTTATACCCGACTTATTTAAACCAAAGCGAAAGGGTACGCAATTATGTAATGGGCAGCATTAGCTCCTTCGAGCGGTTTTTGTACTCGTCGGAAATACTACTAAAACCCAGAGCAGTGGAGCAATACATCGACATCAATTCTTTTGTCAACTTCTTTATCATTAATGAGTTCATAGGCAACAACGACCTATTTGCAGGTTCTTCTTATTTCCATAAAGATATAAGAGGCAGGCTAGTTGCAGGCCCTGTATGGGATTTTAACAATGTACTCGATAATTTTTTCTTAACCTTGCCTGTAGACGAATTTTATCTTAACGGGCGAGGCTGGTTTGACCGCTTATTTATGTCGCCATATTTTGCAGAACAAGTGATACGCCGCTGGAACCATTTGAGACAAGATGCTTTGTCTGAAGAAAGACTTATCGAATATATGGACGACGTAGCCACATGGCTTGGCAGCGCCATAGACCGAAATTTTGAGGTGTGGGGATTTAGTTTTGACTATAACAATGTAAGCGCACTGGCGCGACGCAGCCCACGGCCGGAAGAACGCGCCGAAGGCGTTACAATGGCAGATCTTAATCCGGCTAGTTTTGAAGAAGCTATGGATCAAAAACGAGATTTTATGATAGAACGCGGCCGCTGGTTGGACGAGCATATTGAAATATTACGACAATACAGCCACCCTTCCAGACATGCACTGTGGACTTTACCTTAGGAGCCTTTAACATGGTAAAATATCTAGTTTCTGTATTTGTAATAATGTTGCTGATTATGTTGGCTTTTCACGCACACTTTTATATGGGTTTCTTTATAAACTTCCGCCCCAATGCGCCGGTAGATGTTGCTTTCTGTACAAAGGGCAGTGGAATTTTTAAAGGTGATGACGAAACACCATTGCTACTACGCGGTGTAGAGGTTAGCGCGTTTGTGCCAGGGCAGTCTTATTGGGAGCTTGGTGCCGACAAAGCGGATTATTTACGTTGGTTTGGATATATTCAAGAGATGGGTGCCACTGTTATTTATGCATCTGACGTTATGCATAGCGACTTTTATAATGCGCTGTACACGTTTAATACAACAAATGAAAAATACCTCATGCTTATCCAAGGCGTTGGGGGCACGTATCGCGAAGATTTATCTCAATCCATGAGAAGGGTTATAGATATTATACATGGCAACAGGATTGATTTGCTTAACAGAAACGGAATACAGATTTTTTTACGTGATATTTCCACCTGGGTTGCGGGGTTTGTTATTGGAGCCGATTGGAACCCAGACACAATAGCCTATATCAATAATAATGTTGACATGCCAGATAGTTTTGACGGTCGTTTTTTTAGTACGGGCGAAAGCGCGAACAGGTTTGAGGCAATGCTTGCACAAGTAATGGACACTGCAACAAGCTACGAAACACGTCGCTTTAAAACTCAGCGGCCAATAAGCTTTATTTCCAACCCTATGATAGACTTCCTTGAATACGAAACATTTTATGCCGCACAATTGCGCAAGTTTGTGCAAATAGATCACGAAAACATTATTCCTTCGGAAAATATGCAAGCTGGAACTTTTTCTGCCTGTAGATTATTTTATTTAGCCGACGATTTTATGAGCCTAATAACCGCTGAACAACGAGATGACATTGCGCATCTATTAGAAGGTTTAAATACGTCTTGCGACTTTAACGGCTATTTAGATTTACTGGTGCGTTACCACACCATGCCGGTGGTAGCAGTGGGCTTTAGTATATCTTCTGGCCGCATGCCCACACGCATGAACGTATCTGCTTACAATGAAAGGCAACAAGGGGAAGCATTAGCAGCAATCAGTATGCGGTTAGAGGCACTGGGTTGGGCTGGTAATATAATTTCTTCCTGGCAAGATAACTGGAAAAGGCGCACATGGAACGCGGCATTTGCAACAGATACTTGGCGCAACCAATACTGGCATAACCTGCAATCTCTATCCCAAGGATATGGGCTTATGTCCTTTGACCCGGGTGCTTACAACCGTCCTGTTTTTGTAGACGGTAATGCGGATGAATGGAACGATTCCCATCACATTCATGAATGCGACGGTATAAGCATATATGCCAAGCAAAGCGTGCAAGGGCTTTACCTGCTTATACGTGGGGAAGGTGTCAACCCTAGCAGCCCTTTGTATTTGCCTATAAACGTAACCCCAAAGTCCGGCACATCACATTACGAACATTTAACGTTTGCACAGCCTTCTGACTTTTTGCTTAAAGTAGATGGCGTAGCCAATACACGCTTGATGGTTAACATGCGGTATAATGCAACATTCATGCGCTTTCACGAAGAAAAAACCGGGGAAAACCCATTTGCATTTGTACCGCATAGGTGGGAATCCGAATTTGTACCAATTATGAGCGCATTACAAAACACACAAATATTTGCCGCAGGCGAACTAGATACCCTTGCACAACGCAGATTGCTTTCTTGGGAAACAGGGCTGCTTACACATGGGGTAAACAACCCTAATCACAGCGATTTCAATTCTTTAGCGGATTTTAGTTTTGGTGATAACCTGGTCGAAATAAGATTGCCATGGATGTTACTCAATTTTTTCGACCCATCTACAATGCGCATACACGACGATTATTTTGATAATTTTGGCGTAGAAGGGTTATCTATCAATAATATCTATATTGGTGTTGCTCACAAAAATTCAAGCCATGTGGCCATGTCTCCAATACAGTTACAGCCATGGCGTGGCAACTTACAGTTTCACGAACGATTAAAACTTTCGTACTTTATTATGCAAGAAACATGGGGAGGGATAAAATGATCAATGACCTTCGGATTCATTTAGCGATTATCATGTATATGGGCGGCTGTTTATCGCTGATGATATACAATGCAATAGTAATTTTACACAAGAAAAACAGGAATAAAGCAATGCTATGCAATACAGACAAATGGATTAAAGCAATACATGAACAAGTGGCTGCTAACAGGGTAATACTTAGCCCAAAGCATGAAAAGCACTTGCTAAAAAGTTTGAAACATGCAGAAAAACTCATTGCATTCTCCAACGCATTAAATTACTGGAAACTCGAAGATAGTTTTCATTTTTATAACCCATATATGGACATGCTGGTGCAAAGTGACGCTTTTCATATGCTTGCCATTGTTTATAAAGAAAAAAAGAACGAGGAACGCGCATATTTTGCTTATTTTGTTTCCCAACACCCACAAGTTGCAAAAAATACAGAAGGTATATGTATAGACATGATGAACGCGATAGTTTCTTACATAGAAACTTCGGACATCTATTGTAGAGTAAATGTTTTTAAAGCCCTGTGCACGGTTGGGAATATGTATGGAATTGTGAGTGTTTTACAGTTTTTTAGCGATAAATTTAACTTCGTACATCACAAACTATTGGCAGACGATTTATCTAAATTTGTTGGGGATAAAGAAGTATTAGCCCTGCATTTATGGGGAAAATATAGACAATGGAACGACAATATAATGTTAGGGGTAATCACATTTATAACCATGTTTTCGGATAGGTTCAAAAATGCTTTCTTACCTGTGCTGCAAAACCCGTTGGCCAGCGTAGAAATTCGCCTTGCGATTATTCGTTATTATAAAGAATATAGCTTCGACATGGCGCAACCTGTATTAATAGAATATCTTAGCCAAACAGAAAATTATGACATTGCCGCGGAAGCTGCATCTGCATTAGGTGCATACCCCGGGCGCAGTACCACTACGGCTTTGATATCTGCACTGCAAAGCGATAGCTGGTATGTACAATACAATGCGGCATCTTCTCTTGTTGCGTTAGGCGAATGCTGGGATAGTGATGCACTCCCGCTTATACAGTATATGATGGAGCACATGAACAATGAGAAAAACATGATTGCGAGTGAAGTGACAGTATGACCAATTTTTTATCACAAGTTGTTTTTGTTGCCAGCACATTTTTTATAGTTTATCTGCTGATTTATGCAACTTATGCTTTCATGGCCGTGGCTGTAGGGGCTTATAAACTGCGCACGCAGGATCGTATGCAAATGCTAAAAAACGAACTAAAGCATACCACCATACCGATATCTATTATTGTACCGGCATACAATGAAGCAGCTGTTATAATAAAAAGTGTAAAGTCTCTGCTTGCATTAGATTACCAACTTTACGAAATTGTTGTAGTAGACGACGAATCTGAAGACAAAACATCGCAGCTGCTTATCGACGAATTTGACATGAAGATTTATAACCGGCCAATCAACCGTGTGTTGACGTGTAAACCCCACAGTGCTGTATACGAACAAAAAATAGGCGATGTTAGCCTTACACTTATACGCAAATTAAACGGCGGCAAGGGTGATGCTTTAAATATGGGCATCAACGCTTGTCGCTATCCTTATTTTATTTGTATGGATGCAGACTCTTTCTTGCAGAAAGATTCTTTAGAAAAGATTGTGCAACCGGTGCTTGAAGATGACACAATCGTATCTGTTGGGGGTATGATACTCATATCCCAATGCGTGCAAATAGAAGATGGAATGGCCGTAAACTATAAGCTCCCATCCAACTTACTCGTGAGTATGCAAGCAGTGGAATACGACCGTACCTTTTTAGGCAGCCGTATTCTTTTTGATACATTTAACGGCAATCTTATCATATCCGGGGCTTTTGGGTTGTTTAAAAAGTCTATTGTTATTGCCACTGGCGGTTATGATGCAAACAACATAGGAGAAGATATGGAGTTGGCGTTAAAAACCCATGTTTACTGCAGAAACAATAGTATAAAATATCGCATACGTTATGCGCCAAGTGCCGTTTGTCTAACGCAAGCACCATCACGTATCAAAGACCTAATTGGCCAGCGCAGACGTTGGTATTTAGGGCTATTTCAAAGTATGCTTGCGCATTGGCAAATCTTTTTAAACCTTAGGTTTGGTGTGGTAAGCTTTTTATCGTTTATGTACTACCTACTATACGAGCTTTTATCCCCTATAGTAGAAGTGTTTGGCATTTTATCCATAATTCTAGCCGCACATTTGAATATTCTTAATGTTAGATTTATGATCGTATTTTTAGTACTTTATGCAATATACGGCGTTATTTTAAGCCTATGTATTTATTCGCAGCACATATACCAACAAAAATTTAAACTATCTACGCTTGACCTTATAAAGGCCTTTTTCATCGGACTAATGGAATTCACATTCTTCCGCTATCTATTAATTTTTATTCGCATTTTGGCATTTATCAGGTACGGAAAAAACAAAAAGGCATGGGGCACAATTAAACGAGACTAATCACTAAAACCAAAGGGGCGGCATGATAAAAGCCAGACACTGGGAATGTATTAACACCCATTTGTCTGGCTTTTAAATATATTCTTCTTTTGTACAAGTAAATTTTGCAGGAGCTCAAGTGCTCTCGGTTGGTTTTTTGTTTGATTCGTCGCTATTAGGAACTTCTTTTGGAGTTTCTTTTTTTAGGGAATTTTGAGCAGTTTTTTTTGCAGCTTCCTTATCTATTTGGTCAAACAAGTCTGCAAAGTCTGCAGGGGTGACTATCATCGCGATACACCTCCTAACGGGCGGCGTTTACCAGCCACACATGAAAATGATTTGTTTATTTGTATTTAAGATGCATTCATTATAAGTGCAACTGATATTGATATTTGTATTTCTTGCGGACACTTTTAAACAAGTTGTCGATTTTTGAGCAGGGGGAAACATAGCTTTGTCGATATGAAAGTAAAATGTGGCAGTTTGCAAATTTGGTAACGTTTAATTTTTGACAATAAAATAAGCACGTGATATGCGCTTGCAAGAAAAGCAACTCGTACAAAATTAAGCTAAAAGCCTTGCACTAACAAATATACTGTGTTATTATTTGACAAAAGACGTGGTATGCTTACAGTTTTAGCAGGAAATTTAACAATACATATGCGTTTTGTGCAAATTTTGCACAAAACCTACCAACGGGGTGATTTCATGAAACAGAATAATGAAAAACCAACAACAGGTGAGATATTGCGTGACATAAGAAAAGCAAAGGGTTTATCGCAGACCGAGCTTGGGCAAAAGGTTTTGTCCGACCATGCGACCATTAGCAAAATGGAAAAAGGGGAAAGAAACTACACATCAGATTTGTTGAAAAAAACAAAAAAAGCCCTGGGTGTAGAAGGCTTGCCGCTGAATGACAAAGAACTTGAAAATTACAGGGTCAAATTGCGCGAGTGGCACCATACAATAAGCGAGCGTGATTGGGTTAAAGCCAAAGAGATGCAAAAAAATCTGGCCGTAATAAAATTTATGCCTTATGAAAAAGAGCTTAACGCACTTTATGACTTGCATAAGTGTAGGCATTTAATAGGGCTTGGTGAACTTGACGCTGCAAAACCAATTTTAGAATCGTTTGATATACGAGTAAATGAATTGAAAAATATGTCACTATATCATTACTACTATAATAAAGGCACATATGCATTTAAGAAAAAGCACAACAGCGAAGCGTTAGATTTTTATATGAAAGCCTATGCGTTTATACAAGGCGGCATGGAAAAAGATATAACGCTTTATTTTTATATAGCACATTGTTGCGAAAGGCTTGGGTTTGTATTCCGAGCCATCGCGTTTTTGAGGGAAGCGCATGAATTGTTAGAAGGGAATAAATATGTATCTGAGTTTTATATATACAATTACCTTGCCATATTGTATATACAAACCGGCCACTTACAAGATGCAAAAAAACTTTTGGACATATGCATAACAAATGCTAAAGATATTCGCAACAAGCACTACAAGGGTCTTGCCTTGCTTAATCATGGCTTTTTATACCGTGTGGGTGAAGATTGGGACATTGCGCTAGAGTATCTTGACGAGGCATTTGAATATTTGGATAAAGGCAACCGAAATTATTTAGAAGCATTTTATCAGAAAATAACATGTATGATAGAAGCAGGGTATACCTCCGATATTTTCGCATTATTAACAGCGGCAGAAAAGCGAGCCGAGGGTGATGAAGAGTATACAATCCATTTTAAAGCACTAGGCTACATGTGTATACCCACCAAACCTGGCTCTCTTAAATACCTAGAATCTGTAGCCATACCGTATATGCTAGAGAACGGTTACTATTGCGCAGCTTTGGACTACTGTAAATTTTTGAGAAGACATTATAAGAAAAGGCCGTCAAAATACCAGAGCAGAGCATTAAAGATAGCGCAAACTATCTGTGATATTAACGACAGAATGTTGGAAGGTGGTGTGCTAAAATGAAAAAACGACTTTTAGGCCTAACCTTGGCATTAGTTATGATATTTAGTTTTAATACAATAATGCTTGCTTGCCCCGGTGGCGGCAACGACGAAATTGGTATTTGTAGTTGCCATGGTGCCGTATTTGTAAGCCTGCCAATTGAGCTGCCACCGGATTGGGAAATAGATTGCCCACCAGCAGACTGCCCAGAAGATTGCCAAGGCGAAGATGACAACGAGCAGTAATAAAAGCCCCGTCATTGCGAGCGTAGCGAAGCA
>Ga0123352_10000027_pt1 | contig 147550 bp, 155 predicted proteins | sample TergutLab28metaG_FD_89700 | JGI IMG/M metagenome (GOLD analysis project Ga0123352, IMG submission 89700) | Labiotermes labralis P1 segment gut microbial communities from Petit-Saut dam, French Guiana - Lab288 P1 | ecosystem: Host-associated > Arthropoda: Insects > Digestive system > Gut ...
CAGCTTCTCCCTGGCCAGTCTGACGCTGGGCTGCCAAAGCTTCTCCTGTGATCTCAAAGTTATATTCCCTTGCAACAGCAGCTACTACAGCAACATATCCCATCCTTAAACCAGTACTAAAATCATTATTTCTTAAATGAGGAATTATGTGATTATCCATTATAGAACCAGCAAGTCCATCTGGTATTGCCCCTTCAAGACCATAACCAACTTCTATTCTGATCCTTCTTTCGCCTGTACTTAAAACAATAAGAACTCCATTGTCTTCCCCTCTTTGGCCTATGCCCCATCTGCTCATAACTTCATTTGCAAATTCTTCAATAGATGAAAAAGGTTCTATTGAGGTTACGGTTAATAGCGCGATTTCAGCGCCTGATTTCTGCCTTACTTCTGTTCCCAAAGCTTCAATAATTTGCCTATCTCTGCTATTTATAATGTTAGCATAATCAGAAACAAATCCCCTTGGTGCTGGCAAATTACCGGATTGTGCTGGCAAAAAAAGAGCTTGCAGTATAAATATTGTAATTATTATAACCAGCCGAAAACCAAGTGTTTTGCTATACGCTGGAATAGTTATTTTATTGCTTTTTACCATCTGTTACCTGCTCGGAAGTTTATCGATTTGTACATTTATGTTATCAATTATTTCAAGTATTTTTGCTATAATAGAAACCAAATCCTGATATTTAAGCTTATCAGGATTTTCTGAAAAAACAGACATATCAACACTGTATTCTTCTTCGATCTTGGTAAAAATCATCTTTTTATCTGTAAGATTTTTTACCTCTACCCCTTTTAGCCGCAACGCAGCTCTCATAGAAGCTTTAATAACTCCGGGAGCTACTTTTATACTTTGTTTTAAAAACCTGCTATTTCCGTTAGATTGTATAATTGCCTGCCTGAAACGGTTTGAAAACCCCCTAAGCCCCTCTTCAAGTTCATGCCGCAAATTATTGGAAGTTAATTCAAGTTTACCTTCTATGTGTTCACCATAGATAACTACATGGTGGTCATATATATCATAGTATTCCATTGGAAAAACATCTGCAGAATTAATAAATTCTTCAAAAGTTAATATAAGAATCGAGAATCTGTATTTTTTAGCAATTTTTTTCGACTTTTTACCAAATTCTATAAAAGACTCAGCGCTATTTTTATCAAGCAGGATGAGTATATTTATATCAGATGATGTAATATCAAATGAATCAGAGACAGCGCTGCCATAAATTATTACAGACTTTAGGTTATCTTTAAAACACTCCTTTATGCAGGGAAAAATATTTTTCTCTGTTACTTCTTTGGGATTATTGATTTTCATAATTTCTCCTGAGGAATTGTTTACCGTACAAATTCGGGACAACAATTCAGAGCAGAATTGTTGATTTTTATAGCATAGTACCTAAAAAGCCTGATTTATACTACTACATAAGCACTTTATAACGCTATTTAGTTACAGGCAGTTTAAATTCATTTTAGTGCCTGTCCCAAATAGCTATTATATAATATTGAGGGAGTACAAATTAGAGTTATGATTATGGCTTATACCGACAAAAAAATACTATTTTTTCTTTTTTCCAGCTGCTGGATTCATTTTTTTGTACATTTCTCTTAATGCTTTTTCATTTATAAGCATTAATTGATGCATTGCTGGCTTTGCTTTCTTTTTCCCTTCAAACTCAAGAATTTTTGAAGCGAGGTTATAAAGCCTTCTTATCCCTTGTACTGATGGTATTGAGCATTTGAAGATCTCTGCCAACTCAAAATCAGCATGTTTAGGATTAAGGTCGATAAACTCAAGAAGTTCTTCTTTTTCCCATTTTTTATGAGCTCCTCCGCTGAAATCATACTTCTCCATTCTTGTTTTTCTGCGTTCAGCAGCGCCGTTCATTTTTACTTTTTTCCAGTAAGGATGCCTGTTTCTTGTGTAGTTGATATCCTCAATCGTTAATCCTGTCTTATCCAGCCATTTGCGCGTAACAAATCTTTTTTCTGCAGGAGTCAGAGAACTTTTAATAGAATAATCAACGTAAGCGTCAATAGTCCCTTTTTGTAAAAGCTTTTTCATCTCTTCGGACATTTTGATTTCCGGAGCTGCCTTTTTAGCTGGCGCTGCTTTTTTAGCTGGAGCTGCCTTTTTTGCTGGCGCTGCTTTTTTAACTGGAGCCGCCTTTTTTGCTGGCGCTGCCTTTTTGACTGGAGCTGCTTTTTTAGCTGGCGCTGCCTTTTTAGTTGAAGTTGCTTTTTTAGCCATGTATCTACCCTCTTTAATTTTCTATAATGTATAGATATTATATACGAAGAATAAAATAAAAGATAGTTATTTTTTATACAAGCATTATTCATTTTGTATTGACAAAAAAAAATAAAAATATTATATGAGAATACAACGGAATTTTTTTATGATTATTAAAAACAGCAAATATTTTTATTTTTTTTATAGGACTCTTGGATTGTGATACCTTTGACACAGGTCTATTAAGAGCCGTGATCACAAGGTCACGGCTTTTTTATTCCGTCAGCGGGTTCAATAAAGCCTGCTGACAATCCATACTGTCCGTTAGAGCGAGGCATATTGATTATACGCAATGCGCAATTTAAGCCGTTGCTTGTATTGTTGGTGTGAATTTTGAGAAAAAGTAATATCAGGAGAAATATTCATGGAAGATTTAAAGCTTGCAAGAATTGGTAAAGAGAAAAAACGTACTATTGTTGATATAAATGGTATACAAGTTGGCAAAGATCTTGTCGTTATAGCAGGCCCATGCAGCGTTGAATCAGAAGAGCAAACCATAAAAACAGCAATAGCAGTAAAAAAAGCAGGCGCAGATATGCTAAGGGGCGGCGCTTTTAAACCAAGAACATCTCCGTATACTTTTCAGGGATTGGGAATAAAAGGGCTCAAAATCCTTGAAAACGCCCGTAAAGAGACTGGATTGCCAATAGTTACCGAAGTTGTAGATGCAAGGGCTGTCTCATGGGTATGTGAATATGCTGATGTTATCCAGATAGGCGCCAGAAATATGCAAAACTTCCCCCTTTTAAAAGAAGCAGGAAAGTCAAAAAAGCCCATACTTTTAAAAAGAGGGGTACACTCGACCCTTTCTGAATGGCTTAACTGCGCAGAATACATACTTGCAGAAGGGAACCCGAATGTTATTCTGTGCGAGAGGGGAATAAGAACATTTGAGACATATACCAGAAACACACTTGACCTCAGCATTGTCCCTGCAGCGAAAGAAGTAACGCATCTCCCTGTTTTTGTTGACCCTTCGCACGGAACAGGAAAGTTAAGCCTCATAGAATCCATGACTTATGCCTCTATTTTCGCAGGGGCTGATGGTATTATGCTTGAGGTCCATATTGAGCCAGAAAAAGCCATGAGCGACGCAGATCAGCAGCTTAGTCCGGAAGATTTCGCAAAAATCATGCACAAAATAAAGAAGTTAAAACAAAGCTATGACACCATAGTTGTAGAAGATATTGGATAAAAATGAAAACAATTAAAGTAACTGCCAAATCAGGGGAAAGCAGATTATTAATCAATGAAAAACTGGAAAATCTCCATAAATACTGCAACATTGATAAAACAGTTATTATTACAGATAACAATATAGCGCACCTTTATGGCAATAGTTTTAGTAATTTTAAAACAATAACTATAGAAGGCAGCGAGGAAAGCAAAAATATTGAAACTGTTGCGAAAATTTATGAAAAACTTCTGGGATTCTCCTGCGACCGACACAGTTTTATTGTTGGCATAGGCGGCGGTGTTGTTACTGATATTACAGGATTTGTTGCTTCCACTTTCTTAAGAGGGGTAAGGTATGGATTTGTTTCAACAACCCTGCTTGCCCAGGTAGATGCAGGTATTGGCGGAAAAAATGGCGTCAATTTTATGGGAATCAAAAATATTATAGGGACTTTTTCTCAGCCTGATTTTATAATTATTGATCTTGATACTTTGAAAACTCTTGATATAAAAGAGTTTATAAGCGGGATAGGGGAAATAATCAAATACTCTATAATTTCCGGAAAAGGTTTTTTTGATCTTTTGGCTGATAATCTAAGCTCTGTTATTTCTAAATTCAAAGAAAACCGCCTGCAGGACAATGCCCTGCCTTGCAGCGAGGTAAATAGTCTTTTATCTTATTTCATTGAGGAATCTCTTATAATCAAGGCAGATATAGTGGAGAAAGATGAAAAAGAAGCAGGCTTGCGCAAAATTTTAAATCTTGGTCACACTTTGGGTCATGCTATAGAAATTACAGAAAATATTCCGCATGGAGCTGCTGTAATTAAAGGGATAAAATTTGCAAGTGATTTATCAACACGAGAAGGATTTCTAGATATTGAAGAAAATAGAAAAATAACGTCCTTACTTGAGCTTACAGGTGTTCCTTTGGAAATAAAAAGCAAAAGAGATAAAATAAAAGAAGCGCTTTCTCATGACAAGAAAAAAAAGGGAGATAACATAGATTTTATATTTATAAAAAATATTGGAGATGTTTTTATATCCAGCATAAAACTAAAAACAGTTATGGAGGCTATTGATGATATGTGTATCGGTCGGTGAAAAAGATTATAAAAATGCAATTAAAGTGGCATCTTTGTATGATTTTGCAGAAGTGAGGCTTGATCTGCTTGAAACAGTTGATAATAAAATTACTGAAAAAATATTTTCTTCTCATAAAAATCTTATTGCAACATATAGAAAAAAGGATGCTCCCAATGCGAACGCGAATGCGGATGCGGATGCGGATACTGACGCAAAGCGTCTTTCAGTATTAAAAACAGCAGTAGAATCAGGCGCAGCCTATGTTGATATTGATATAAACGAAAGTATTGAATTTATTTCTTCCGCAAGATCGCTTTGCGTGAATAATGGCCGGCAATTTATAATTTCGTATCACAACTATGAAGAAACCCCTTCTCTTGACATCCTTGATAAAGTAATAGTCCAGGCTCTGGACAAAGGCGCTGATATTGTAAAAATCGCCTGCACAGTAAAAGACCCGGCAGATGTTGAAAGGCTATTAAGTATACCTGATTATTATAACGCTATAAAAATAGTTATAGCAGGAATGGGTGAGCATGGGGGCAGAGCCAGAATTTTGTCAGAAGCAGTTGGGAGTTTTTTCACCTATGCAAGCCATGATATGAAAAGCTGTACAGCAGAGGGGCAGCTTGATTACAAAACAGTATTGGAAGAGCAAAGAAAAATTGTAAGCGGGTGGTAGTGCAAAGTGGGTGACAGTACAAGGCTTGCTGTTGCGGGAAATCCAATAGCGCACAGCATAAGTCCCAATATATTTTATAAACTGTTTGAGCTGATGGATCTTTCGGGATTCTACTCCAGAATAGCAGCAGATTCTTTTGATGAGGTGATCAATGTTGCAAAAATAACAGGGATAACTGGCCTGAATATTACTTCTCCTTTTAAGCAGGATGCAGCAGAGGCGTGCTTGCCGCATTTGCGTGACAATATTGTTGAAAAACTTATGGCTGCCAATACTGCTGTTATCGCGGATAACGGCAGGGATATATCTCTATTTAATACAGATTATCTTGGCGTATATGAGTCTGTCAAAAATATTTCCCCGGCGTGTATTATAGAAGGTTCAAAAAAAGGGAAAACCGCTTTTGTGATCGGAGCAGGTGGAGCAGGTATTGCTGCTGCGCACGGACTTTCCCTTGCTGGATTTGATGTTACTGTTTTTAACAGAACAGCTTCAAAAGCTTTTGAAAAAATAAAATGGATAAAAAATTGTACTGCTGCTGCTCTTGAAGATATAAACAAACAGATTTGTAACGCAGATATTGTTGTAAATGCGCTTCCTGTAAATGATATTTTTTTTGATATAAGCAAAGTCAAAAAAGATGCAATTATTTTTGATGCAAATTATAAAAACAGTGTTTTAACACGAACAGCGGCAGAAAATGGATTGCAAACTATTTCAGGCTTGAAATGGCTTGTAAATCAGGCAATGGCTTCATTTGAAATTTTTACAGGACTAAAACTACCGGATAACTCTGTTGAACAATTTACCGAAGAAAATTTGGTTTATAGTAAAAAAAATAACATAGCCCTAATAGGGTTTATGGGAAGTGGTAAAACAACTGCAGGCGAAATAGTTGCAGATCTTTTTAATACAAATTTTATTGATATAGATAAAGAGATTGAAAAAAAAGAAGAAATGACTATTGCTGATATTTTTAAAAACAAAAATGAAAACTATTTTCGGCAAATAGAAAAAAGAATTATAGAAACTGTTTTTAATAATGAAAAAGGGAAAGTTATAACTTGCGGAGGTGGCGCTGTAAAAGATAGTGAAAACAGAAAGATAATTGCATCCAAAAGTTTTCCTGTATGGCTTGTTGCGTCTCCGGAAGTTTCAGTAAAAAGAATAACAGATAACTCAAGACCTCTTTTAAATACAGAAAAAAAATACGAAGAAGCTATAAAACTTTTTAATGAAAGAATAGACTTTTATGGCATTACATCATCGCTTATAATAGATTCATCAAAAAGGAGTGCTCAAGAGATAGCAAAAAAACTTTATGAAGAAATTAGTCCAGTTTTCGAAAGTTAGGCCTTGCCTGGGCAAGCTTAAAGCGCCATCCTCAAAAAGCGCTTTGCAAAGAATTGTTGCGCTCTCCTGGCTTTCTCAAGGGGAGACTAAAATTATAAACCCTGTATGCTGTAATGATGTTGATGCTGCATTAGGGATGATCAGGTCTCTTGGCGCAGAAGTATCAGAAACATCTTCTGCCATTTATATTGACAGCAGGGGAAAAATGGAAAACCTTGATAAAAACAAAAATGTGGTAAAGCTTTTTTGTGGAGAGTCCGGGCTTGCCTTAAGAATGTTTTCCTCAGTGGTTTCGCTTAATAACTGTTGTTTTGAATTTAACGCAGCAGGTTCTTTAAGCAAAAGACCTTCATCGATCATTGTTGAAACACTCTCTCAATTTGGAGTAAAACTCTCGGATAATGGAGGGTTCCCCCCTGTTGCTGTTTGTGGGCAGCTTGCAGGAGGCTCTGCAGAGATTGACGGCTCATTAAGTTCCCAGATTTTGACAGGACTCCTTTTAGCGTTGCCTGCTGCTAAAGGAAATTCGGAAATAAAAGTAAATAATTTAAAAAGTAAGCCTTATATAAATTTAACAATCGACCTTGCGAAAAAATTTGGTTGTGAAATCATAAATAACAACTACAGTTTATTTGAAATAAACGGAGGTCAAAAATACAAAACCCCTGGAATTATAGAGGCTGAAGGGGACTGGTCTTCTGCGTCATTTCTCCTTGTGGCAGCAGCGCTCTCAAGCGAAGGTTCTATTGAGATAGATAACCTGGATATTGATTCAAAGCAGGCAGACAAAGCAATTGTTGAAGTGTTGTCAGCTTGTGGTTTGAAAATCGGAACATCTGGTAATAATTTTATCACCCTAAAAAGGACAACTCCTTTATTATTGCCTTTTGAATTCAATGCATCTGAGTGCCCGGATCTTTTTCCCCCACTTGTGGCACTGGCTTCGGGCTGCAGCGGCACATCATTAATACATGGGGTTGAAAGGCTTAAACACAAAGAGTCTGACAGGGAGCTTACCCTTTTAGAAGAATTTTCAAAGGCTGGAGTAGATATAAAATCAAATGGGAAAACGATTTCTGTTGTTGGCGGAAGGGGTATCCAAAGTTTTAAAGGCAACTCCCACAATGACCACAGGATCGCAATGGCTATTGCGGCTGCATCTGCAATAGGTGGCGTAAAAGTAGAGATTGAAAACGCAGAAGCTGTTGAAAAATCTTATCCTGATTTTTATAATGACTTGATGCTTATTGGAGGGCAAGTGGATGAATAGTTTTGGCAGAGTATTCAGGGTATCTATTTTTGGAGAATCTCATGGCAAAGAAATAGGTATTGTAATAGACGGAACTCCTGTGGGCATTACAGTAACAGAAAAAGATTTTGAAAAAGATTTGCTCAGAAGAAAATCCGGAAAGCAAGGGACAACCGCCAGGATCGAGAGCGATATTCCTAAAATCATTTCCGGTATATACAAAGAAAAAACAACAGGCGCTCCCATTACAATAATTTTTGAAAATAAAGATACATTATCTTCGGATTATGAAAAATTTATTGATACACCCAGACCAGGCCACGCAGATTTTACATCAAAAATAAAATATAAGGGGTTTAGTGATTTGCGGGGAGGAGGCCATTTTTCCGGCAGGCTTACAGCTCCTCTTGTGGCTGCAGGTGTTATTGCGAAAAAAATTATAGACGGCGCGGAAATATCTGCTTCACTTATAGAAGCAGGCGGGATGACTGATATAGAAAGCACAATAAAATCCGCAGAAGAGAAAAAAGATTCTATAGGTGGGATAGTTGAATGCAGGATAAAAAATATCAAGCCAGGACTTGGAGAGCCTTTTTTTGACTCATTTGAATCAATGATAAGCCATATAATTTTCGCGATTCCCGGGATTCGGGGAATAGAATTCGGAGCAGGCTTTAAGGCAGCGGCCATGAAAGGGAGCGAGCATAATGATATTATTATCTCTGCTGATGGTAAAACCGCAACAAATAATCATGGTGGAATCAACGGCGGGATCACAAACAGCAATGAAGTGGTTTTCCGTGTTGCTGTAAAACCTACTGCAACAATTTCAGCAATTCAAAACACTTATAACTTTAAAACAAATAAAATAGAAGAACTTGCTGCAGGCGGGAGGCATGATACCTGTTTTGCGTTGCGCATTCCCCCTGTTATAGAAGCAGCAGCAGCTATTGCTATTGCGGATTTTTATTTGATTAACAGGAGTCAGTAAAAAAGGGACAAATATGGACATTAATTTAATTAGGGAAAATATAGATAAAATAGATCAACAAATTTTAAAACTTCTGGATGAAAGAATGCAGCAGGCAGTTATGGTTAGAAAGTTCAAAGAAAAAAGTGAAGATAAAAAGAGAGAGCAGAAAGTTTTTAAAAAAGTTACAACCATCGCAAGCAACAACCACTCGCTTCTTGACCCTGTGTTTGTTGAAAAACTTTACAAAGTAATAATAGAAGAAAGCAAGCGCATCCAGGATGCTTCTCGTTAGCTTCTTTATATTTTATAACCACTCAGCGATTTGCAGCAACCTCTGCTCATGGATATTAGCGCGAACTTCGTATATGATGGAAATTATAAATAATTTTGCTTGACCTCTTATAATATGATGGTATTATTTAATTATGCGTACTTTGGCTGTTTTTTTCACATTTCTTTTTTTACTCACTGCTTTGGCAAAACCTTGCTACGCTACAGAATTTTTTGAAAGACTTCCCCAGTTTTCAAGAATAGAAATCAGCGGGCGTATTATCGTCCAAATAGAGGGGCCAGGCGACACTATTGTTACAAATACTGCAAACTCAATGAGAATAAATGTAAGAAGAGGAGACATCAGGGATATTGATTTCTTTATGAGCGGAGAAACATTGGTTCTGCGCAAAAACAGCAGAGGTTTTCATACCCGCAATATTACCATAACCTTAAATATTTCAAATACAATTTCGCAATTGGATGTCTCAACAGGCGCTCTTGTCCGCGCACAAAGAAATATTTTCGACGAGCGGGCAGAAATAAGGGCAGAATCAGGCTCATTTCTTGAACTGTTTGTTGATACTTATGCCCTATTTATAAATTGTGGAAGAGACTCATCCATAATACTAAGAGGGAGAGTGGATCAGCTTGAAGCGCGAGCTGTTAACAGTGGCTTGGTTAATGCAGAATCTCTTGCTGCTGCAAGAGTCCATGTCCATGCTTTTACAGGAAGCACTATAAGAGTAAATGCCACGGAATATCTTGAAGCCACAGCAGGCATGAGATCATTTGTTTATTATAAACAGGGCCCGGCAATAAAACATTTGTCAGAATTTGCCGGGGGTACATATATTGAATTTCAATAAAAGGGAAGGAGATTAATATGGAAGTAAAAAATGTATACAATGCAATTATTGCTGAAAAAATTATCTGTAATTTTGAACAGGGAGGAATTGAAGGGCGTTATTTTGATACAACCAAATCCATGTTCACTTTTCTCAAAGATTTTATACCAAAGGGTTCTTTGGTATCGTGGGGTGGTTCAATAACGCTTGGCGAAACAGGGATCCTTGAGTTTTTGAGAAAAGGAAATTTCAAAGTGCTTGACAGGGAAGTTGCTGCTGCTGAAAGTCAGGAAAAACTTATGCAGCTTTACGTAGATGCTTTTGCTTCCGACTATTATTTTACAAGCACTAACGCAATAACCATGGATGGAAAACTCGTAAATATCGATGGCCGGGGTAATAGAGTAGCAGCAATGAGCTTTGGTCCAAAAAATGTTATTGTTGTTGCTGGAATGAATAAAATTGTGGCTAATGAGCAAGAAGCAATATCCCGTATACGAAATTATGCAGCTCCGCTTAATGCTATAAGACTTTCTAAAAAAGCATCATGCGTTTCAAGCGGCAGATGCGACGATTGCTTTGAGTCAGGATGTATATGCAGTTTTACGGTTATTACAAGAAGATCTCCTATTAAAGGACGCATCAAAGTTTTTCTTATTGGAGAAAATTTTGGTTACTGATTTTTTTAGAAAACCCTAACCCTGGCGAAAGCCGGGGTCAAACACAAATCCTCGGAACTCTTTTATTTATATTGCAATATAACTCGTATGATATAGTATCACACAACTTGGCTACAGAATCGCACGTAATAGAAGAGCCTCCTCCAAAAAGAATTACCTTATCCCCCACTTCTATATTATGGCTGCTGCCAATATTAATAAGTGTTTGATCCATACATACCCTGCCTGCCACAGAATAAATTTTACCCTTTATTTCAACTTTACCCTTATTGCTCAAAAGTCTGTTATATCCATCAGCATATCCTACCGGAATAGTAGCTATAAAAGTATCTTCATTTGCTTCCCAAGTAAGACCGTATGATGCTTTTTCCCCTTTCTTTATTTTTTTTATAAAGACAACTCTTGATTCAAATGTCATCACAGGTTTGATTTCTATATTTTTTTCAGATGAGGCATCTGGATATGAGCCAAACAAAATAATCCCTGGCCTTACCATATTAAAATAAGATTCCGGATAGTGCAAAATACCGCCTGAATTGGCAGCATGGATAATTCCTGGTTCAATTTTTTTTTCTCTGATATTTTTTACAACATAATTAAGAATCTTAATTTGATTCAAAGTGAATTCCTTGTCAGATGAGTTTAGCGTATCTGAAACCGGAAAGTGAGTGCAAATACCTCCAAGCTTAAGGTTTTTATTCTCTGCTATAAATTGCGCGATTTTTACACCATCTTCGGGCCGGCAGCCAATTCTGTTCATGCCTGTATCTATTTTCAAGTGAACTGTTTTTACACTGTTTCTTTTTGCTGCTTCTTTTGCAATATCTGACAAGTAACTTATATCTGCTGTAAAAGGGGTGATATTATAATCAAAAAGTTCGGGAACCTCTTCTCCAAGCGCAAGGCTTAAAAGCAAAATATCTTCTTTAATACCGCTTTCCCTAAGCTGTACCCCTTCGCTTATTGCTGCGATACCAGCATAATCTGCATAGCCCGAAGAAAATGCTGCTTTTGAAAGCGCCTCTGCCCCATGACCATAGCCATCTGCTTTTAGAGCCATACATATTTTTATTTCTTTCCCTATTCTTTTTTTTATATTTTTAAGATTATCCAGAAAATTATTGATATTGATTATTACTTTAGTGCTTCTCATGTTTTAAATATTATCATTGTCTGGTTATTAGGACAATACAGCAGTTATTGGCAAAATGTTATACTTATATATCAGTACAAAAAATAAAATTTGCACTGATTTTGTCTAAACAAAAATACTTTGCAATTATCGCAATTATCGTATATTTTATATAGTAAGTGTATAATATCTTTTCAGATAGGAGTAAGTATGAGCATAAAATTTTATTCACGTGGAGCAGCCCAGGAAGTAACAGGCTCGCGCCATTATCTGGACTATAATGGTAAAAAAATACAAATCGATTGTGGTGCGTATCAGGGAAGAAGGCAGGAGTCTGATGAAAGAAACAGAACCATTGCAAAGGATATCAGTGTAGATAGCCTTGAAGCTGTTGTTCTTACTCACGCGCATTTTGACCACAGCGGTATGCTTCCTGTTCTTATAAAAAACGGATACAGCGGAAATATCTACGCAACTCCTGCGACCCGCGACCTTGCCTCTCTTATTATGATGGATAGCGCGAAAATACAGGCAAAGGATATTGAATATCTCAGGTACAGGTCCAAAAAAAAGGGGCGGCCGTTTACCTACGATGTTATATATGATGAAAATGATGCTGTTCAGGCAACGAATCAGTTTCTTACAGTTTGTTACAAAAGACCGGTATTGATCACACCTGAAATCAAATTAACTTTTTACGATGCAGGGCATATCCTTGGATCTTCGATACCTGTTTTTGATATTAAGGATCCTGCTGGGAAAGAAATAAAATTTGCATTTTCCGGGGATTTGGGAAGAAAAAATAAGCCAATAATCAGAGATCCTGAAATAATTCCAAACCCGGATTATTTTGTAGTTGAAAGCACTTATGGGGACAGGCTTCATGAAGACAAAGATGTTGCGGAAAAGAAACTTGCTGAAATAATAAGAGCTACAGTTAAGCGGGGCGGACGTGTAATTATCCCTGCATTTGCGATTGAAAGAACTCAGGAGCTTATATACCATTTGCATCTCTTGACCATCAATAAAGAGATCCCGGATGATATTCCTATTTATGTTGACAGCCCTATGGCTACCAATGCTACTTCGATTTTTAGAGTACACCCGGGATGTTATGATGCAAAAACTCACGAAGAATTTCTAAGACACCATAAAAGCCCTTTTGGTTTTGACTCGCTCCGTTATACAACAAGTGTTGAAGATTCAAAAAGGATAAATGATGTTAAAGGGCCTGTTATTATTATATCTGCTGATGGCATGTGCGAAGCAGGAAGAATAAACCATCATCTTACTCAAGCTATTGAAAAGCCAGAAAACACAATACTTATTGTAGGCTTTATGGCAGCGCATACACTTGGAAGAAAAATAAAAGATAAACAAAAAGTTGTAAAAATTTTTGGTGAGCCATATAATCTTAATGCGCAAGTGGAATCCATAGATTCGTTCAGCGCTCATGCAGATTATGGTGAAATAAAAGAATATATTGGACAACTTGATCTTGAAAAACTTAAAACTGTTTTTCTGGTACACGGAGAACCTGATTCACAAGAAAATTTAAAAAAAGAACTTAAATCAATCGGTGTTAAAAATGTTAAAATTGCCAAGTATGGCGAAGAGTATGAAATAGATTAGTATTTTGTAAAATTATTTTTTGTCCCGAGCGCGAATCGAACGCACGACCTGTTGCTTAGGAGGCAACCGCTCTATCCTACTGAGCTACCGGGACATAAGATATAGTACCAATACTATCTTAAAATATTGCAAAATGTCAACATATCCACAAAGCTTACCCGCAAGCCATCAGTTTAGGTGCTCTGGGTAAAAAAAAGTCTTTACTTTAGCCTCATACCATGTTTTACTATTATTGGTGTCAGGCATCAATTTTCAGTCACCAGTTCTAAGGAGGAAATATATGGATTTGGAACAAGCAGTCAAGAAAATAATTTCTGGTATCCCTCATGATACATTTTTTGATGTGCACGCTGTTATTCAAAAAATGCTGCAGGAACATGATGAAGCCTACTTGATGAGCGTAGGGAACTATACAAACGCAGCACATTACCACTCAAAAATCAGTGCCATTATTGCTCATAATGCTGATCTCGCGGAAAAAGTGGGAAATTCGTATTCAAAAAATATTCACGATAAGTTCAGTGAATGTCATATTTTTAAGCGCAAAAAGTAATACGATGTGGGTGTCGCGACCGGCACCCTTATTATGCCTGAATTAAAGCGCTCTCAATTTTAAATTTTTAAGCCAGGCAAAAACAATGCCACAATCCTCTTAGTCGTCACAAGAGGAGCCTGAAACCCTTTTTTCAATTTCATTTCTGATTTTTACGAGAACTTCCCGGTACTGCTGATTAAGTTGATTTGTCATTTTACGAAGATAGTCTTTATACTCAGGGTCATTTTCAGGTTTAAGAGTTACCTTTGTTCCCAACTGTTTTGAAAGCGCTTCTTCTTTCTCTCTGAGTTTCTGCTCAAAATTATTATTTAAATTTTCTATTATTGAATTTTTATTTTGCAAATATTGTTTAAATACCTGTTCAATTTGCGAAAAAAGAAAAATAACTTCTTTTTTATCTTCAACAATTGCAGAGAACCCATCTCTGATTTTATTTATTTTTTTAAATGATGATTCATCTTCAGGAAGTTTTAAATTGCTTATAAGAACTTTAAACATCCCTTCCCTTAACCACTGTTGTTTTTCTTTGCTGCTCTCTTTTATCAGCTTTTCAAAAGAAGTTTCTTTTCCATTATTTTTTTCCATATACTCAAAGGCGGATTTTTTCCCTTCGTCTATGGCTTTGTTTTTTTCAATAAGTTTTTTATCGCTTTGCACATTATTTGTTCTTTCAAGCGCGAGTTCAAGTGCAGATTTTATTTCTCCCATAATTTTACCCCAAGAATTAAATTTAATAGCATCATCTTTTTCAGCCACCCAACTATTTTTTTATCCTTATCCCGAATGGCTCTATGGAACAAAAATAATCTTTTGCATAAATCTTCGGGAAAGCCCCGTACTTGTTACGGGGTACAGCTTCGCTTATCCCATTTTAATCATTAAAAGTCCTGCTGCTACAGATACAATACCAATTATTTTAAATAGTGTAGGTTTTTCTTTAAGAAATATAAACCCCATTATTGATGCAATTACAATAGAAAATTCTCTTACAGAAAATATATAACTTGCCCTTTCAAGACGCATTGCAAATAAAATAATCAGATATGTTCCTGACGACCCAATTCCTATTATTAAAGATTCTTTTAGATGTTTTTTAACCAGTTTGATTGATTCTGAAAAACCATTCTTGTTTGCCACTCCCGCAAGTGGCGCCAGAGCAAGCATATCTACAATACTTATGTATGCAACAGGGTGCATATATTGTACCCCGATTTTATCTGCAATAGCATATATAAATATGAAAATACCTGGCAGAATAGCAATAAGATAAAATTTTATATTTACATTTTGATTTTTTAGTTTACTAAAACCGATCAATATTATACCAACACATACTGTTAAAATTCCAAAAGCCGCAGGTGTAGTAATTATCTCTTTTAGGAAAAAATAAGAGAGGATCGCAGTTCCAATAACACCTGTGCCTCTTGAAATTGGATAGACACTTGAGATATCTCCTTTTGAATAAGCATACAGCATAGTGACATAAAAAAAACCATGCGCTACTCCTGAAACTATTATGGGAACCCAGGCTACAAACTCTATCTTGTTTGTTATGAATAAATAGATGGTATACATAAACAAAATAGAATTTGCAAACATCACACCATACCAAAAAATCGTAAAATTACCGGAAACTTTTTTTGAGAAGAAATTCCATAAAGCATGCGTGAACGCTGCAAAAATAACCAATAGAAAAACTAATGTATCCATGCTTAATTACCACCTCAAGAGGATCGTTTAAAAATATTTTCTTCGCTTACTACAAAATCAAGTTGCACATCGTGATTTTCAACAGGCAGATTTTCCGTTATCTGAAAGCTAAAAGCAATTCCCGCCTTAATACAGTTTTTTCCATATTTAAAAAGATATCTGTCATAAAAACTTTTACCCCTGCCCAATCTGTTACACTGTTTGTCAAATGCCATTCCCGGCGTTAAAATTAAAATTTTCGAATTATCCAAATTATTTATGTCAACAAATTCCGCTTCTGGTAAAGGCTCATACATCCCATAATCATGTTTTACCAAAGATTCTCCGGAAAGCGAAGTAATATAATGAAACATCATCTCATCACCACTTACTCTTGGCACAGCAACTTTTTTTCTTTGCGTTAGCGCTTCTTCGATAATGCAGAGGGTATCAACCTCATCACCAAGGGGCAGAAAAGCAAAGATAGTGTCAGCTTTATTCCATATTTCAAGCTGTTTAAGATTATCCAAAATTCTTTTGCTCTTTTTTACAAGTTCTGCCCTGTCAAAAGTTTTACAGATATCTTTTATCTTTTTTCTTAATTTTATTTTTTCTTCCTGTATGGAGTCCTGTATTGGAATAGCGCTATTTTTCATTAAATTACCAATGATATATTATATTTATAAAAAGTTTTATGCAATTACAAATATTGCCCCTCACACAAAACAAGAGGTGGTTAAATATTTTTTGTTTCAAGAAAATGATATGCAGGTGTTTCATAAGGATGGGAATCAAGGAGAGCTTTTTTTATTTTTTCCGCATCTTCCTCTCTGCAAACCATTTCGACCCTGTATTCGCTGACAAATGAAACATCTCCCTCTTTACCTATATACGGAACACTTCCCTGTTCCGGCAGGAATTGCCCCTCTCCCCCAACCTGCCAACAACACTTGCTGTATTTTCCTATTTTTCCTGCTCCAGCATTAAAAAGAGCTTCTTTTACTTCATAAAGATGAGTTTGTGGAATATAAACTACAAGAACAAGCATCATGTCTCCTTCTTTTCCGGCAATTATACATTATCATCCTGGTCATCATCAAGCGAGAGAGAGTCAGGGATTTTCTTTGTGGTATCAGCCCCAAGCTGTTTTAAATTTTCAGAAAGCCTTACAAGGTTTCCCTTGCCAGTCGAAAGTTTGTTAAAAGCAGAGTCATAACTTTTTCTCGCATTATCGATCCCTTTGCCTACATTTTCAAGGTCAGTAACAAAGCCAATAAATTTATCATAAAGCATCCCTGCTCTTCTTGCAATTTCTCTGGCATTCCTGGTTTGATTTTCATACTTCCATATATTTTCAATTGTCCTTAGCGAAGCAAGCAAAGTCGAAGGGCTAACCATTATTATATTTTTTTCAAAACCAGCTGTAAAAATCGTATTGTCTGCCTGCACAACAGCAGAAAAAGCCCCTTCAATAGGGACAAACATAAAAACAAAATCAAGAGAATTTATTCCCAGCAACTTATGATAATCTTTTTCCGAAAGTATTTTTATATGATTACGGATCGACGCAACAAGCTCTTTTGCACTTTGGTTTTTTTCATCTTCTGATTCAGAAGAAACAAGCCTGTCGTACGCAACAAGAGATACTTTGGAATCAATAACAACATCCCGCCCTTCCGGAAGATGTACAACAACATCTGGCTGACTCCTTTTTCCATCAGCAGATTTCAGGCTTTCCTGTATTTCAAATTCCCTGCCCTTTACAAGGCCAGATTTCTCAAGCACTTTTTCAAGAATCATTTCTCCCCATGTACCTTGAGTTTTTATCTCCCCCTTTAGAGCTTTGGTAAGATTTCCTGCTTCTTCGGTTATCTGCTGATTAAGTTTCGTAAGATGTTGTATTTCTGTTTTAAGCGATGCTCTTTCTGACAGGTCCTGCGCTCTTGAAGATTCTATCTGCTTTTTAAAATTATCTATTTGTTCCCTGAATGGGCGCAGAAGATGCTCAAGCGTAGAGTTTGTTTGTTGGGAAAATACTTTATTTCTGCTTTCGAAAATATCAATTGAAAGTTTTGAAAAATGGGCAGAAAGCTCTTCTTTCGTATTATTTAAAAGAGCTATTTTTTCCTGAAACAGGCTTCTCTCTTTTTCAAGAGTAGTTTGCAGCACAGAATTTTTTTCCTGCATTGAGGCAAGACGTTCTGTTAGGGTTTCTATTTTTTCATTTTTTTGACCAATATCCTGTTTTTGCTCACCAATCCTGGTCTCAAAACCATTTATTCTTTCCACTAACGCAATTTTTTCCATCTCTGTTTCTGATTTTCCTTTTTCATACGCGCGGCTGATATTGCTCTTCAAAATAAAATATGTAACAAGAATTCCAGCAACAACCCCTAGCAGCCCAAAAAAAGCAATAATAAATAAATCTATCATAAAATCTCCAGGTAATTAATTTTACAAAATAATCTCAAACTTTTAATTTCTCTTCTGCTTTTTGTCATATAAAATTTTACTTGTTTTTTATTTCATCACAAAAATTATGCAAGAAAAAATCTTTTACTTTTTGCACTGGCAGCGTCGGCAACACTGCCATCAGCCACATTAATTTAGTAACTGCTGCCTCATATGTCATATCATGCGCGCTTATAGCGCCCAGGTTCATGGCTTTTTGCCCAACTTCATAAGTTGAAAGATCAACAACTCCCTTGGGGCATTGTGTTGAAATAACAACAATAATATCCGATAAAACAGCTTTTTCAACTATTGGCAAAAGATTTTCTCCCAAGTGTGGAAGGCCACCTGCTCCAAAAGAGTCTATAATAATTGCCAAAGGTTTGATATCAATTATTTTACTCAAATAATCTGCGGGAAACCCAGGAAAAAGTTTTATTGAAAAAATATTTTTTTCAAACCTGATACCTTCAATTGAATCAATCGAATTATAAGAAAAATTATTAAGTCCGGGCTTATCTATAAACGGGGTAATACCAATTTTTGCTTCACCGTTAACTACAGTTCCAATATCATTGTAGGAAACAGAGATAAAAGCATCTGTGGATCTGGAGTCATTTTTTTTTACTCTTGTTCCATGCATAAGTTTTCCATTAAAACATATTGAAACATTGCTTTGGTTTTTATCAATTAGTGCGCGCATAAATTTAAATGAGTTTATAAGATTATCCTTTGCGTCTGTTTCAGGATATGCCGCAGGGAGCATGGAACCTGTTAGTACAACAGGCTTTTCAAGACTGCCTAAAGTATATGAAAGAATCGCTGAAGTATATGCCATTGTGTCTGTGCCATGAGCAATTATAAATCCATCAAACAGATTTTTGGTTTCATAAATTTTTTTTATTATTAAAATCCAGTCATCTGGATTTATATTGGAGCTGTCTTTTAAAAAAATATTACAGATTTCAATTTCCGCAAAATGGTTTAACTCAGGGATTTCAGAAAATAATGTGTTATTGTTTTCATAAGGGGCAAGCCCCCCTGTCAGGTTTTTTTTTGAGAAAATAGTTCCGCCTGTAGTTATCAAAAGAATCTTCAAACTTTTTTCCCATATTCAGAATTATTTTAGCTTGTAAACTTCCGCCCCCAGCGATACCATCCTGGCAATTGCTTTTTCCCCATCCCCTGCACTTACATCTACTGCAGCTATTGCGTCTACAAGAAGTTTTACCTTATACCCAAGCTCCAGCGCATCCACAACAGTGCTTGTTACACAATAATCTGTTGCAAGCCCGCACACCCACACTTCTCCTATGCTTAGTTTTTTAAGATCAGAATCAAGTGAAGTAGTGTCAAACCCTGAGTATGCATCTTTGGAAGAAGTATCTGCTTTTGATACTATAACATGATTTTCAGGCACAAATATATCCTTATGGAATTCCGCGCCTTTAGTTTCAGCAACGCAATGTGATGGCCATATTCCGCCATATTCTTTAAAAGAACAATGATTTGCCGGATGCCAGTCTCTGGTAAAAACAACAAGCTCATTTTTTGCTGAAAATTGTTCAATATATTTATTTATTACAGAAATTATTTTATCCCCGCCATTTACTCCAAGTGAACCACCTGGGCAAAAATCATTTTGCATATCTACTATAATAAGCGCTTTTGTTGTACCAGCAGCGCCACAACAACTGCTACTCATCACAATCAACCTTTTTTAATCTTGGATTAGGATTGTAAACCCTTCCCTTTTTTGCACAATTTTTTCCATTGACCATTACAACATCAGCAGTAAAATCATAGGCCCCACGAATAAGGCAGCTCCCCACACCATAAGCATCAACAGGAACTTTTTTGGAAACAAATTCAGTAATTTTTTCTGCATCAAACCCGCCGGATACAACTATTTTTACGTTATTAAAACCTTCTGCATCAAGTTTTTCCCTTGTTTTCATAACAAGCTCCGGAATAACTCCGGTAGGTTTAATATTTCCCATCATTTCAAAAACAGATTTATCGACCATTTTTTCGGAAGTATCAAGTCTTACGCCCCATAACTTATCGCCAAGTTCCCGGGCGCACTTTAAGGCAGTGCCCACGCAATCGTTATGAAAATCAACAAGAGCAACAAGATTTGTATCAGGATATGATTCAGAAAAAATCTTTACAGCTGCAACTTCATCTCCTTCAAGGCAAGCGATCATTGCATGGGGTACTGTACCCGATGCATTTGCACCCCACCATTCACCCTGTGCAAGCGTTGACACTCCGGAAGCGCCGCCTACCCATGCAGCATACCCATCACCACCCTGAACAGCCCAATGGTCAAACCTCGCTGGAAAAAAAAGAACAGGCACTCCCTGCGCAGCTTTTACAACTTTTCTTACGTTAGTCGCAACTCTTGTTCTTCTTGCGAGAATGCCAAGATAAATTGTTTCCAGATGTGCAAATGATGTTACTTTTCCTTTTATATTCATTACACTTTCCCATGGAACTACTTCATCTCCATCTCTTAGTGTAAGTATTTCAATATCGTCAAATTCATTTATCCACAAAGAATCAAGCTCTTTTCCTATTTCCATTTTTTCTGAAACAATATTCAGATAACTGTCTTTATCTTCAAGAAAATATCTTCTGGCTTTCTTTTTAAGTTCTATATATCTGTCAAAAAGTTTATATGCTTTTGGATAATCGGAATATCTTCCTGTAGCAAGCTTAAACACTGCGAGACACTCATCTATACCGCAAATTACTGCATTATTTTTTTGAAATACCTGCATTAGCGCCTGAGGACTGATGTCATGCTCTTCAAGAGCAACTTTTTGTCTCCAAAAATAGATATCGCTTCTATAGCCTCTTCTTAACTCCTGAACAGGGAGATCAAAGACATAGCTCTTTAGCCTCTTATCTTCAGATGAATAAGCTCTTCCAGTGTTTTTTTTATTATTTTCCATTTCCCACCTTTATTAACCTTGATTTTTCTATTTTCCAGAGAAAGCAATTTAAAAAAACAGTATATCATTTTAATTTGGCTTATACATTATATTTGTATTATATTGATAGGAAATTATATAAAAAGTGTGAAAAAGTTCAGTTATTTCAGATTCTTGTGATTATTTACTTGGTAGCGTCCTCACACGCGGGCTTTGCCTGCATCCAGCCAGACTCACTTAGTCCTCGCGCTAAAACGCTGCGGAATCGTTCGCTGTCTGTCTTCCGGCACGCCCGCAACGTGGCGCAAGGACTGCGACATGGGTACACAGGCGTCCATGTCTAGCTACCCTGCGCTTTATCGCGACGTCCATGTCGCGGCGCGGGATAATGAAATGTACCCCGTAGATTTAAGCATGAATTTACTTTTGTTCCATAGAGACATACGGGGTGCGACATCCGTGTCTTGGCAGCATCCTCTATGGACGCGCTGACCGCCGACGCGCGCACAGGCGTCCCTGTCGGCTGCCCCGCGCTTTATCGCGACGTCCATGTCGCGGCGCGGGATGCAACGTCCATGTTGCAATTTTGAAGCAAACTGCATATTTGTGCTGTATATAGGGGCATGGATACAAACAGAAAATTTAAAAATAGTGTGTTTACTTCACTATTTGACAGCCCTGACCTTTTGCGAGAGCTATACTCTGCCCTCAAGGGTATAGCTCTGGACAGGGACATTCCAGTTTCTATAAACACACTGGAAAATGTGTTGTTTATGGATATCAACAATGACATCTCTTTTGAGATCGATGGAAAGCTTGTTGTACTAATTGAACATCAAAGTTCGATAAACCCGAACATGGCTTTTAGGCTTTTTCTCTACATAGCCCGTGTGCTTGAGAAGAGAACCAAAGGGAAAACTTTGTACTCAAAAAGTTCAATTTCTATACCCTGGCCAGAGTTCTTTGTACTCTACAACGGTAAAGAAGATTTTCCGGATGAGCATGTTTACAGGCTATCCGACCTCTTTGAAAAACCGAAATTTGTAGAAAGCATTAAGCCTTTGCTGGAATTGGAAGTAAGGGTACTTAATATTAATGAGGGGAGAAACAAAGATATTGTAAGCCGATGTAGAAAGCTGACAGAATACAGTGTATTTATAGCCAAAATACATTATTACTGGAAAAAGTTGGGAAATTTAGAGGAAGCAATAAAAAGCGCTATAAAATATTGTTATAGTCATGATATTCTTAAGGAGTATCTTGAAATTCATGGATCGGAGGTTCTGAATATGATATTAACTGAATGGAATACCGATGACGCGATCGCCTTTGCCCGCGAAGAAGGACGAGAAGAAGGCCTAGAGAAAGGGCGCGAGGAAGGACGCGAAGAAGGACGCGAAGAAGGACGCGAAGAAGGACGCGAAGAAGGACGCGAAGAAGGACGCGAAGAGGGTCGTGAAGAAGGCCTAGAGAAAGGACGCGAGGAAGAAAGAAAGCATTTACTGGAATTGTTGGATCAAGGACTTTCTATTGATGAAATAAAAAAAAGGATAAATAAAAATGTCAACAAATGAAGAATCTGTTAAAGCCGCAATAGATTATTGTATCGAAAACAATATACTCAAAGAGTTTTTGGAAGAGAACCGGGAAGCTGTTATTGACAGCCTAACAGCTGAACTTTGCTTTAATCAGTTAATTGAGTTTCGCAACAAGGAAGGCAATGAAAAAGAAAAATTGGAAATTGCACGGAACCTGCTGGCAGAAGGCTCTACTCCTGAATTTGTACAAGAAATCACAGGCTTGGATATGGAAACCATTCGTAGTTTGAACAATTAAGGCTGGGCTGGCGCGAAAAACAAAATAGGGTTGCTGTGCAGATGTGCTTTAGGCTCTAATTGAATTTGCGGCATTTCTCTACCATGATACATAAAAAACCACCACAATAGCTGTGGTGGTTTGTATAGGTTAAATTAAAATAAATTAAGGAATATAATGCAATTCAATTGGCCTTGGGAAATAAGTAAATGTTATCGTAGTAGTCTCCCTAAGATTTCGAATTATAATATAAGGCTGACCTGCGATTGTTTGAACAGTAACACCTGCTGTGTTAGCAGTAACTGCAGCAGCATTAGCACCAAGACCACTGATTCTAACTTCATGTGTTCTATCGTCTGTCTCTAAAGCACCCCACAGAAGAAAGCCGTTATGTCTATTTGCCATATCTGCATACCAGTCCTGCAGAGCTCCTGTAGCAGCAAGAGGTCCGCTAAAATTAGCATGAAAATTTCGACCAATATTTATAATAAGGATCGTATCGTTGTTTCCTACAGGAGTATCACCAATAACGAAAGCATTACCAGGCATCCCAGGAACACCACTAGCAGGCGTAGTACCAGCAACAGCAGTAAAAGAAGCAGGAGTTACATTGATTACACGATGTCTTCTATCAGCAGCAGCTATTGCCGCAGCAGGAAACAGCCCAGGAGAAGCAACAGGAGCAGCAACAACTGCTGGGTCATCAGTTCTAAACACAAAATATGTCATGCCATTAGCAAGGCCAACAACTTCTGTACCCGCGGTAATTGCACCAGCAGTACCTACTGGTGCAGCAAGAGTGCCCCCAAAAAGCGGGCCTATAAAATTATCAGGCATTATTCCGCTTGTTGGAACGCCAAATACTGATGTTCCAGTTATATCCATTTGAGGTCCTGCTACAAGCACATATGTTGCGGCTGGAAGGTTGGAAATTCTTCTGTCATTTTCTACTCCCCACGAACCAGCAGCAAGTATTACAGTTGAAGCGATTTCTGGTAACTCAGGATCGCTGGCATCACAAGCAGTTATTGAAAATCCAATTACCGCAATAAGCGCGATAATTCCTAAAAGTTTGATTGTATTTTTCATAAAAACCATTCCTTTTTTTGTGATATTCTGCCTTTTAAGCCAAATTGGCTAAAGCGCACTATCTATAAAGTAAATCCGCCTTTGAGCAGATATCTTCCCTACAACGTAGGGATTATAATAAGCAGGAACTCCAAACCATTATGGCGGGAGAGGCTAAAAGCGCTCATTTTATTAATTTGCGCTTTCTCCCTTATCTCTAAAAATTCCTGCACCAATTCCTTAAGAATTAAGGAGCGAATCTTACTAGATTTGCTCGAGTATCACCAACATTTGAAAGTGTGAAAAAATTATCTCCTGCAACTGCAGTAAGCGTAGCGCCCCCTGCACTTGTTGTAGCGAATCTCCATCGTCCAGTAGGTGCTGCTGTAGTAGGGCCCTGCAGCACTTCTTGAGCACCAAGCACCACATTATCAAACACAACTGTACCTGCCTCGCCTGGAATAGTATCACCTATAAGAAATATTATGGTTGTCCTGCCATCTCCTACCCCAGATTGAAAGACGGGTGTCACGTCATCAGACATACGTGGTCTAAGAGCTATACCGTGTGTAGCAAGCAATAGTCTCAAGTCCACTACAGCATTCCTGCCGTCCTTCCAATCAAAATCGAGAACACCCGCTCCTACAGGGGTAGTATCGTTTCTGTTATCAAATTCCCAATTAGGTCCCAACACATTTGTACCCGGAGCAGCAGCAGCATTAAAAACAGCACCAGCAGCTTCAAAAACCCTAAATATATTATAAGTCTGGCCATTTAAAAGGCTTGATTGAACTGTTGTTACACCTGCACCCAGGTCGGTAGCTTGGCCTATTGCTTGAGCTAAACTCCATACAGTGCCAGTGCCGCCTCCAACAAATTCTCCAGATGCATTAAGAGCAGACCAACTGTTATTATTATTTCCCCTCGTAAACACATAAGAGAAGCCAGGCATAAGATCATAGATTTCCACATTACTCGGTTCCCCATGTGAGCCATAAGCAAGTACTACACTTGTAGGCGCCAGAGTATAACTAGGATCATTACTACAAGCAGCTATTGAAAATCCGATTACCGCCACAAGAGCGATGATCCCTAAAAATTTTATTGTGTTTTTCATAAAAAACACTCCTTTTTTGTGATTTTCTGCCTTTTGAGCCAACTAAATTGGCTAAAGCGGATTATCACGAAAATAAATCCGCCCTCAACAGGCACTTCCTACACCGTAGGAATATATAAAAAACGGAAAGACCCGCATTTTACCCATATAATGAGAATAAATAAAGTTGTTTGCTGTTTTACGCATAATAATGCAATTCAACCTCATCAATAGTAATAATAACTATATTCTACGGAATGTGTCAAGATAATGAATACATCAAAATAAAAATCTAGCCAAAATTATAGTGTTTCCTGTGTAATAAAGTCCTGTTTTTGCCTGCATTGGAATAAAAAACTTGCTTTGAAATTGGGGGGGAGGGGGTAAAAGCAAAAAAATAGTCAAATTAATAGCCAAAAGCGCGAAAATCAATTTTCAGACAGCCCCTGAGTGTTGTCTAGACTGTAGGTATTTATTGATTTTTACATAAATGTCTGTTTTGTAGGCGCCTGTTATTGGGCAAGTAATATCTGCTTCAAAAAGAGCCTCAACTGCTTTTAGTTCGTCTATGCTAATATTGTTTTTTATTAAAGCTTTGGCAAATGCCTCATAAGAAATACGGGCATAAAATGATCCATAACCCACTATTTCGTTTATTTTTCGGATGCGGATCCATAGTATAAAAGCAATAAACAATGAAAGAGATAAAATAGCAGATATAAAAAACAAGCCTTGCAGGGCAGATACTATGATTATTGCCAACAATATTGCAGAAGTCAGAAATACTATTTTGTATTGTTTTTTTAGACTTATATCTTTATAAATATCTATGATTTTTCTTTTAACCAAGTCTGAGTCCATAAGCTCTCTTTTTTTAGTTTTACATTTATAATTGGGGGTGTCAATATTGTTGCAACCTACTATTAGCCTGAAAAAATTAACGCCTTTTTCAAATTGTTATGATTCAGAGAATAAGCTATAAAACTACTGACCTCGATGGTAGTTTTGCATCATTTTCAGCATGGAGTAATCAAAATGCCACTTGCCGAGGGTATTCTTGACTTGTATACTGTAGTCTTAAGGAGAAATTTATGTCGCAGACCATGACTTTAGATCAGAAACTTGCAATATCAATGAAGGCTTGTGCATTGAGGCAAGCAGGAGATAGAGAAGGCTTTCACCGTGTTATAAAAACAGCCCCCATGCCCCCATATTTGGCAAAGGTAGCCAAAGAGAAAATCGGTGTAGACTTTCTCATAAACGGCGGCTGGAATTTGTCAGAAGCGGAGGCGGAATTTGGACCCGGTTGGCTTAATAAGTAAAATATATGGCGCAGTTTTTGCCATCGATTTTGGCCGCAAAGGTTTTGCTACCAGAGGCAAAGCAGAAGAAGGTCGAATTTCCTATGAGGAAGGCATATCGGAGGCGCTCCTCGCTTTCAAAGACGCTCAATCCTCCGCTGACCCTCAAGTTATAATCCTTTCCGAGTATACCTTCATAAACCAAGAACTACAATTTTGCGAAGAAACCGATACTGACAGCCTAAGCAGCCTCACCAAAGCTATACAAAGTTTTGATGACGCTTTTCTTGCCCTAAAAATTGTAGAGAATGACACTCTCTATCAGGCAGTTGAGCAAACCTACCCCCATGATAAAAAGTATCGTGTAAACAATTTTCCTAAAGATTCATTTCATATTGCCTGTATAGCCCATAGGACGAGATTGCAAAATATTCTCCGAGCCCCCGGCATTGACCCCATTGAAAAAGCCTTACTAAAACAGCGATTTGCTAATCTTTCTACTGCCCAAAGTGGGTATATTGAGAAGCAGAAAAAGGCTTTGGCTTGTACTCATTATTAAAAGTAGAGGGTATAAGGTAAAACAGGCTCGGTAAAAATGAACAAGGAGGCTCAAAAAATCGTTCCGCACTTTTTTTATCCTAATCCAAATTCTTTTATTATTTTTTTTAATCTTTCTTTATCTTTTTCGATTATTGCCAATTCTGTATTATACAAATAATGTTGCAATACATCAGCATCAACCAATACTTCGGTAAAATCTGAATGTTTATTTTTTTTCTTGCTATGGCTATAAATTGCAGAACATATTTTTTCTGTTTCTTCATCTGTTGTTACATTAAGTGTTTTAAGAATTTCCTTTGCAAGTACTGCCCCTTTTTTAGCATGCCCTTTTGAGTCTAATGTCTTATATGTATGTAAATCGTGTAACAGCCCTGCCATAGCTGCTAATTCAGCATTTTGATTTCTTTTTAGCGCGATCATGGCGCAAAATTGCGATACAGCATACATATGCATATAAAGCTCAAGACGCTCTTCATTATTGTCTCTATTTGGGATATTTCTTTGAATAAAATTTCTTAATATTTCAACTCTGTTTTCCATTGTTACTCTCCCAAATATTAATATACTATTTTTTATAATACTTTGCCCTTACCATTTTGGAGAATTTTTATGAAAAACACAGATATTGCGTCTTTTATTGACCACACGCTTTTAAAGCCCGATGTTTCTAAAAATCAGATCGAAAAACTTTGCGAAGAAGCTCTTATTTATAATTTTTATTCAGTATGTCTGAATCCTTGTTGGGTAGGGTTTGCTTCGAATTTTCTAAAGGGGAGTAAAGTAAAAGTATGCAGTGTTGTGGGTTTTCCGCTGGGAGCAACAAAAAGCAGTGTTAAGGGGATCGAAGCAAGAAATGCCATAGATGATGGAGCAACAGAAATCGATATGGTCATAAATATAGGATTTCTCAAAGACCGCAATCTTAAACAGCTTGAAAATGATATTATAACTGTAAGGAAAAACTGCGATGCTGCGACTGTTCTAAAAGTAATAATTGAAACCTGCCTGCTTACAGAGGAAGAAAAACTTATTGCGTGTGATATTGCTGTGAACGCAGGGGCAGATTTTGTCAAAACTTCAACAGGATTTTCTTTAAGCGGCGCTACCCTAAGTGATGTTGCTTTGCTTAAAAAAAGCGTTAGTGGAAAGGCAAAAGTAAAAACTTCCGGCGGAATTAAAACTCTTGAAGATGCGCTAAAAATGATTGAAGCAGGCGCAGACCGGCTTGGCACAAGCTCCGGAATTGCAATTTGCACTGCGCACGGGCCAGGGCCGGGGAATAACACAGCGCCATCTAATTACTAGCCTAAAAATGGGTCATGTGCTCTGTTTTTCAAACAGGTCGTATTGCCAGAGTGGGACATCCAAGAACACAATAGCCGCACATTATACACTTTTCATTATCAATAAAAGCTTTTTCATTTATTATTGTTATTGCATAAGAAGCGCAAGTGGTAACACACTTTTCGCAATTCCGGCAAACACGCTTTACAACATGAAATTTTTTATCATATTCCTTTAGCGTAGGATTGGAAAAACCAGATGGGTCTTTTGAATTAAAATAAGAGAGATTATAGTCGACTTCTTTTTCACTAACCATACCTACCGCAATGGGGAAGCCCAAAGCTCTTGCAAAAGTTAATGCCTCTCCATAGTTCTCGAGAAAATTTCCGCCAGCAAGAACTTTCATAAGATATATCCCCTTGCCCGCGCTCCTGCATTTTTCAATTGCCTGTTCCATATCCGCAAGCGCCCCTTCTATTACGCCCATCCCTTTATAATTTATTAAAGGGAACACAATATCAAGCTCCTTAACATCTGCAGCCACTCCAACAAGGTCTGCGGAATGGCAGCTAACACCCACTGCTTTTACCTTCCCTTTTTCTTTTAAATCAAGCAAAGCCTTAAAAGCGCTGGCGCGTAGTTTAAACAGATCCCTGTTTGCCCTTGCTGCGTGCAAATGAAAAATATCGATTTTCTCAAGCCCAAGCATTTCCAGCGCTTCATACACCGCGCTTTCCATATCATTATATTCTGTTACATTGCTTTTTGACGCAATCACAGGCGTAATGCCAGTCTGCTCCATTGCTTTTTTTATTGGCAAGTAAGTTTGATACATCTGGGCAGTATCTATAAAGTTGACTCCCCCTTTTAGCGCTTTTGCAACAATCGAGGCAGCATAATCAATCTCCAGATTTTTCTGAAGCGGCCCCATAGGCAAAGTGCCAAGGCAAAGCTCAGTAACTTCTATTCCAGTAAGCCCCAGTTTATATTTTTTCATAATTTTATCTTATTGATTTTTTCTAAAATAATAAAGTATAACTATCGAAACAATAATTATGGAAAATATAAAAACCAAAAGAATTTTAATACGAAAGCTTATCAGAAGCGATGCAGAAGATTACTTCCAGATATTTGGCAATCCTGTTATTGCTAAATATGATGATTTTTCTCCGATAACAAGAGCAAACGCTGATGAAAATATAACTGATATTATAGAAGCATATTGCACGAATAATCATGAAAAAGAGTTTGGCGCAGAGCTTATATCAGAAAAAAAAATTATAGGCGTGCTTTATCTTAAAGAAGAAGATACCTACTTTTCAATAGGGTATCATTTTAATGAAAAATATCATGGAAAAGGTTTTGCAGCAGAAGCTGTCAAAGCATTTATAGATCATCTTGAAGAGAATCATTCCAAAGAAATAAGGGCAATAGTTGACCCACTTAATGAACAATCCATCAAATTACTGGAAAAGTTTTCGTTTGTTTTTAATGAAGAAAAGAGAACAAAAAAAGAAGATAATAGTGTGATGATTGAATATATTTACAAGAAAATATAACTTTAATATGTGAGAAAGCCTGAAATACTATCTCCTGCAGGGGATATTGAATGTATTAAAGCAGCATTTGCAGCAGGAGCCAATGCAGTATATTTTGGACTCCCTTTTTTTAATGCAAGGCAAAGAGCGAAAAATATAGATCCCAAACAACTGCCCAGTATTGTCTCAGAAGCAAAGCTTAGGGGAATAAAATTATACCTTACCTTAAATACACTTATAACAGAGGGAGAAATTCCCTTAGTTCTTGATGTTATTGATACAGCAATGATTTCCGGAATAACAGACTTCATAATACAGGATATGGGGATTCTTTATATTTTTAAAAAAAATTATCCTATGGCAAAAATCCATATTTCAACCCAGGCAACAACACACATCAAAGGGCAGATAACGTTTTTTGGCAGACACAACATAACAAGAATAAATCTTGCGCGGGAACTTTCCCTCTCCGAAATAAAAGAGCTTACAGATCTGGCGCATAAAAATAACATAGAAACAGAAGTTTTTGTACATGGATCATACTGCATCTCTTATTCAGGCCAGTGTTACTTATGTTCTTTTCTCGAAGGGTGTTCGGGCAACAGGGGGTTGTGCCAACAAAATTGCAGACGGCTTTACAAAAAAAGGGATAAAAAAAAATATTACTTAAACCTTAAAGACAACAGCGCTCTGGAGTATTCATCAGAACTTATGGCTACAAAAGTTGATTCTCTTAAAATAGAAGGGAGGATCAAAAGTCCTGCGTATGTTTATTCAGTAGTTAAAGGGTGGAAAATAATTCTTGGCAGCAAAGAAAAAAAAGGCGCCGCAGCTCTGCTTTTTGATGGGGTTTTTAACAGATTGTTTACTGCTGGATATCTTGAAGGCAATGTAAGTGATGATATGTTTTCTGATACTCCTCTTGACCGCTCTATTAAAAAATTTGCAGAAGTTATATCTTACACTGCGGATGATTTTTTGCTTGAAGTTAGCCTTCAGCTTAAATCCGATCTCCCAACTGAAATAATAATAAAAGATGTTCGCGGGAATTTTATTTGCACTGCTGTTGCGGAAAACATGGTGGAAAATACGGTTAATAATGGCGCGAAAGATAGTTATTCATATAAAATAAAAATTACAGGCAAACTGGATGGGAAAATAAAAAAAGGGAATGAGGTCTTTGTATCAAGGCCTGCGCTTGAAGCAGGGGAAATAAAAAAAGCAATTGAAAATGTTGTATTCAGGAAAATTCCTGTGGCAGCAGAAATATGCGCAGAATCCGGAGCGCGGTTTAATCTTAAACTTGAGGCGCTGGATAAACATGGAACCTACAAGTCGGAAAAGCCTTTATCTGCATCGGAAAAGAATCCTGCTTCAATGGAAGATGTTTCAAAACAGCTTTCGAGATTTGGCAATACTCCATTTGAACTTGAAAATATTGTTTTTAAAAAATGGGAAGATAATATTTTTATCCCTTCAAGTTTAATAAACAGTGCCAGAAGAAAATGTACGGCAGAACTTCTGGAAACAATAGATTCCCCAGGGAAAGATATTTTTCTGCAGCAATATTGCGAAAAAAACAATATCAAAGAAAACAAAGATCGCACCCCATCAGCTCCATGGAAAAACAGGCTCTCTGTTTTTCTTGACAACATTGCTATAGCAGAAAAACTAAAATCATTATATGGAAAAAAAATCAATATAATACTGGAAGTGAATGACCCAACAAGTAATACTAACATCGATAAAAGTTTTACACTTTTTTTCCCAAGTGTAATTGAATTTGGCGCAGAAGAAAAATATAAGCAGTTTATAAAAAGCTGCGACAATAAAATAATTTTAAACAACACATCTTTTGTGGAAACCATATTGGATAATGGAAAAGAATGGATTGCAGGCCCTTTTTTAAATATTACAAACTCTCTTGCGCTAAAACTGTTTTCAGAAACAGCGGGCTGCTCAGGCGCAGTAATATCTCTTGAGCTTTCCCTTGAGCAGGTAAAATCATTGGCTGAAAAATCAGACTTAGCGCTATCCTGTTTCATATATTCAGCAGTAAAGCTTATGACAACAAAACAATGTTTGCTTGAGTACAGGTGCGGAAAAAAAACAAGTGACAGCAGTTGCTACTATGATTGCTGCGGGGAAGATATTCTTGATGAAATAAATGGGAGAAAAATAAAAATATATAAAAGAAAATGGAACTATACAGAGCTATATGACAATAGTTTTTTATTGACCCCGGAGGTTGTTTCTGCTGTTCAAAATAAAATATCTGACTTTATCATAGATTTAAGATCTTTTAGTTTTGGCGGGCATAATCATGAAACAATACCTGTTATTACAGAACTTTTTATAAATTACTTGGAAAGCCCAACTCCCGTAAACAAAAGCAAAATCTCGGAAATATTTAAAACCACATCAAAGGGAAACATAAAAAAAGGAATTTGAATTGCGTTATGCGATTACAACTTGGGTTTTCCGAATAATGCTTTTATTTTTTCTTTCTGTATAAAGGCAAGTATTAGGAATATGAATAAAACCAGTAATAAAGCCATAAACCTGAAAATTGTATCCATACCAACATAAGGTAGAATGCGAAAAGCAAAAATAGGCCCTACAGCGCTTGCTAAATCCCCTGCTGTCATAACAAATCCTGTTGAGCGACCCTGATTATTTTTTTCAGCAGCATAATCACCAACAAGAGTTCTTATTATTACAGCTATGCTTGCGCTTGGAATTGTACAAATCAGCAGCCCCAACAGGGTCATATAAGGCGGAGCTAACGATAGCATAAAAAGGCCTGCGATCCCAAATAACAAACTTATTACTACAACAAATAATCTGTTTTTAAATTTATCAGAAATAACTCCAACAAGAGGGGTGAGACTCATTTCTGCAGATGTTCTTATGCCTGCTATCAGCCCTGTCAAAGTGGATATTCCTATAAAAGTTATAAATGGAGATATTTTTTCTTTTGTAATAACACTAAGCAAAGTAACTATAAAACCCATAAAAATCAAACGGGAAAGACCATAGGTAGCTGCATAAAGCAATAAAGTTAAGTCCAGCTTTATAATAGAATTTTTTCTAAAATTGGAAAAAGATATTTTTTCCTTGTGAGGTTTTTCGATATCTGCAGGAAGAAAAAAAAGGGCAAAAAAAGCGCCGACAAGGGAAAGTATGCCATTGACAACCATCGCAGGCTGAAAACCTATTTTATCAGAAAGGAATCCCCCAAGGACATAACCGCAAACATTGCCAACAGAGATCCAAAAATAATGTACCCCTATCCACTTGCCCCTGTTTGCAGACGTAGTTTCTTCTACTAATATACTTGTTCCGCCAATAAGTATGCCTGACCATGCTATTCCCCATAAAATCCTTGCAATAAAAAGAATGGGAAATCCTGAAAAAAATCCAAAAATGATAGAAGAAAAAGAGCCAAGAAAGAGCGATATTACAAATAATTTTTTCTGATTTCCATAATCAAAAAGATACCCGCAAACACTGTTGGAAACCAGACGAACAAGCCTGTTTATTCCCATTAACATTCCCGCGCCAGCAAGCGAAATCCCAACTACTCCCACATAAAGGGGCAACACTGCATAAACAGTGCTATCTCCCATTATTGAAAGCCCTGATCCCAACCACAGAGGAATTGCTATTTTAAAAAATTTATCTTTTTGATTAGTAATGTTATTTGACAACTATTGAATCCAAATTATTTATGGAAAAACTATTTTGAAAAAAAAATGGGCCCACTTGGACTTGAACCAAGGACCACTCGATTATGAGTCGAGGGCTCTAACCAACTGAGCTATAGGCCCCTATTGCATTGCAGCACACCTGGCTACATACGTTTCGCAGTAAATTTATCTAAATATGCTCTATCTTGTCAAGTAATTGGCAAGTAAATTGTTTTTTAGTGTATAAACTTTTTTAAACCATGCTGAAAAACATTCGCTATCCACTATCTTTACCATTCACGGGGGATAAAGTTGTCGGGTATGCTGAGCTTCATGGTGTCACCACTCTGCTCTATGACATAAAATCCGGAATCAATAGCATAGCTGCGCGTTTCACTTGTCATTATGGCTCCGGCAACTGTGCCGAAATACTTCCTTTTATCGTTTTTAGAGTCTGCAATTTGGCGCAAAACTTCCATACGCGCAATATGCTTGCTCACATCCTTATTGTCCAGCTTTGACTTAACTTCTATGGCAATAACAATATCGTCGTTTTCCAGAAGTATATCAATCTCCACCAGCGCTCGTCGCGTTTCAGGGTCGCTAAATAGTATATCATGACTGTTTTTGGTAAAATCGAGGCCGATGTTGCTGAATTTCTCCAATATGCCTGGAAGAACCAAGTGTTCGGCAAGCTCGCCAAAGCGGTTTCCCAGTTCACCAATTTTACGGTCAGTTTCCTTCATCTGCTTCCTGGTTTCCTTAAACTGCCGGTCTGTTTCCTGAAACATAGCCCAAACTTTCTCAAATGTTAGTGGCTCATTTTGTAATTCTGGCATTGCATACTCCTTATACCCTGTATAATAAAAATAATCTACGCATATATAGTTGTCAACTGATGTGTTTCACACTGATGTATTCCCCTATACTACTTTATGTAACTGATACAATAGATGATTTGCTTCAAAAAAAGGGGGGGTAATAAGCAAAAGTATCTTTAAGTTTTGCTTACCAAACTAAGTTCAATTTGATTTAACTCATCCTCAATCGCTTTCTGGACAAACTGATTTAATGATAAGCCCATCTTTACTGCTGTCCGTTTTACCTTCTTATGCAGTTCGGGATTTATTCTTACATTAAAACTTCCTTTGTAGGATTTTTCTGCTTCTTTATTATATCTTTTACAAGTATCCAAATAATCTTTTACTGCTTCCTGGAATGCTTGCGTTAATTCTTTTACACTTTTTCCTTCAAATGTTACTAAGTCATCTATTCCTTCTATTTTCCCATAAAAAGTTTCATCTTCGCAACTGAAATGCACACTTCCCATATAGTCTTCATATTTTATTAAATCTTTCATATTATTTTCCTTCCTTCCAATTCTTCAAATATCAAGTCTATCTGATATTGTTTTAATATATTCGCAGGATGTGGTTTATGAAGACGTATCAAATGTCCGCTTTCCTTATTATAAAAACAAACTCGTGATCCCGAGGTTTTTCCTTTATTGTCCTCTATATACCCCAAGTTATTTAACATTTTACATAGTTCCGCATATGTAAAATCCTTTGGTTTCGTTTTAAATCGTTTTATCAACTTTTCAAGTTTGCTCATAAATAAATATAGTATAGTTTTACATTTTTTGCAACTATCTTTTAGTTGCAAAAAAGCATCAACTTAATCACTTAATAAAAACAATTGTTAATTTTATTAAGTGATATTTTGCAATAGATATTTTTAATCAACTCTCACTCTTTCTTTTTCATATTGTAAAATTAAAATTGCAAAACCAATAGCAAGTTGCACCATTAAATATCTGGAGGGAGACTGTATTGGCTGATTATGACTATGGAATCAACCAGCGCGTAGTCCAATTGCGAAAAGTTTTTGGGTATACTCAGGCTAAATTTGCCGAGCCCATTAAGCTTAGTCGCTCTTTTCAGGGTGAAATTGAAAAAAATCACCGTAAAGTTAATGACCGCCTAATTAAAATGATTTGTCTTATTTATAGAGTAAACGAAAGCTGGCTTAAAACTGGCAATGGGGATATGTTCACAGATCTGGAGAAAGACCCCAAGCTTAAGCGGATTATCCATAATTATAACAGCATGGACCCACTCTTGCAGGATTATGTTATGAAGTATTTGGACTGGCTTGTGGAGTATTACGCAAAAAAGCCGGATAAAGAATAGCTACGCTTCTTTTTGAAGATAGTGCCGGATAGCAATTGCAAGCGTGTTTTTATCATACATAATATTACAAATTTCTAACGAACTATTCCCATAATCCCAATTTTTTTGCGCGCGCTTCTGCTTCGTATTGCCTGAATTCCTCAAGAAATTGGAATGGAAATCTAACGTACACACGGGTGTACCCATACTTTAACTGCATTGCATTAAAACAAACACCATCTTCAAGATAGATATATGCCAGAAGCCTGCCAAACCTGTCCCGCAAATTCCAGTCAAATGCCAGGTATACCTGCCTCTCCTGCAATGTTGCTTTTGCCATATCAGATGACTCTCTCCCAAAGTGTTCGATTGGCCTGGAAGAGCGAACTGTTTCCGGAGCATCCACACCTAAAAACCTCACACGCTCCCTTCTGCTAAATCCTGCAGGAGGGTTCTCTATTTCCACGACAATCGTATCCCCATCAACTACCCTGCTGACATACACTGGCAAAAGCCATGCGACCTTCACATCAGATGATGTTTTTATGTTGTGTTCATTGACCCTGAAAATCGCCTGGCCCTGAGGTTGCGAATACGCAGCACAAAGTACAAACAAGCAAAGCAAACAGGTCAATAATAGAGTCTTTTTTTGACTTATTTTCCACTTGTTTTTACGCATACTATTCCCCCGCGATTTGATTTATTCCTCGCAAAAACTTGTTGAGATGTATATTAATAGTAATATTATTAAAAAAGGGATTACAAATGTAAGATTCCCGCATTATACAGGAATCTTAGCACATTATTTTTTTATACTGCTGTATATAAGTGGCAGCGTAGAATGCGGTTGAGGCTTTCAAAGCCCCAAATTCATTTTACAATTCCTCTTTCTAAAATTAAATATAGAATTACCAAACTAACAACAACACTAAAAGCAATAACAAGACTTTGTATTGCTCCTAAAGCTCCAGTAGCACCCATAGTCATAAAAACTACAAGCACGATAGTAATTGTGTGCCCAAAAATTGAGCATAAAATATCTTCTCTTTTTTCTATCCTTTTTTCATCTTCAGTTTTATTTGCATCTTGAACAGCTTCCATTATCATTTTCTACTCTCCTCTTTTAGGTTTTTAATAAAAAATTATATGACTATAATAGATAGTTTGTCAATTAAAAAATTGGTGTGTACTTGATTGAAAAAATGCTATTTTTGCCTGAAATTTAGCTGATTTTCGGGAAAAATCAGTCTAAAGGGCTTATTATGGCCAAGATTCTTCTTTCCACCCCTTAAATTAAGATGGGGCTGCCCTTATTTTTCGGGCAGCCCCATCGGGAATGGTTGCAAAAGTGAATTTATGCTTAAAAAACTTCGGATTACATTTCTCTTCTGGCTGTAACTTCGTATATCAGGCTGCTTTCAAACCCATTTATATTTCGGATCCAAAATAGAAATTTTTCAGCTTCTTCCCTTGTAGAGTAAGCTCCTACCCTGACACGGTAAAAAGTTCTATCTCCAACTACTCTTGTCTGGATCACTGCTGGAAATCCTTTTGATGTAATTACTCTTCTCTCTTCCTCTGCTCTTACTACTGTTGAAAAAGAATTTGTCTGAATCCAATATTCTCTTACACTTCTGGGCGTAGCAGGGGCAACAGGTCTTGCGCCACTATCTGCTCTTCTGGCAGCAGGCGCAGGCTCGGTTCTGGGAGCAGTAGCAACAGGGGCTGTTGCGGCTGCGGGAGCAGTGGCTGGAGTTGTAGCAGTAGCTGCAGCAGGAACTCTTGGTTGCTCAATTCTTTGTATAGGCAGAGATACAACATTTCTATTATCTGCTGCATCAGGTGCAATAACTGTATCTGTACCAGGAGCTACGGCCCCGCCAACAACAAAACCTCCATCATTATTGTTTTGCTGTGCAGTATCATTAAGTGTAGGATATTCTCTTCCTGTTCTTGCCCATTCTATAGGATCAAATCTATCTCTATCAGACCTTACATCTGCAACCCTTGCTGTTTGATCTGCAGCATTAGAAGATCCAAATATAAAAAGAGTACTTCCAAGTATAGCAAGAAGTAAAATCGCTATGGAAAGAGTAACCCATAATATTTTTTGCTGTTCCATAAAGCCTATTTCCTTGTATTTATAGTTTTTAAAATATTTTCAACTTTATCAGGAAGACTATTGATATCTCCTGAGTTGTTTATAATATAAGTATCGACATATTTTCGGGTTAGATTAGATTTCAATTTTTTTTGAGAAATCATTCTGCTAAGAGCAAAAAAAATACCTCTGTTATCCCTGTATAGAGCCATAATAAGTCTTTTCAAAAATGAAGCATCTACCCAAATAACAGCATTGCAATATTTATCAAGCCCCATGTGAGCAAGTATGGCTGCATCAATAAGGATATTTTCTCCCTGTCGCTTTTTAAGAATATCTTCAACTTCCCCTATCATAACAGGGTGAACTATTTTCTCAAGTTGCTCTTTCTTTTTACTGTTTTTAAAAACAATTTTTCCCAAAGCAGTTCTGCTTACTTCTCCTTCCCTTATAACAGCGCTGCCAAATGTTTTTTCAATCTCTGTTTTTTTTGCTTTTAAAGCAGTATGGCCAAGCTTATCTACTTCGATAATATAAAAGCCTCTTTTCTCAAACTCCTCGGCTATTGAACTTTTGCCGCTGCAATATTTACCTGTTAGTCCTATTACCATTAGTGCATATCTCCCCAACTTTCTCCAGTTTCAATAGTTACTCTTAAAGGAACTCTAAGTTTAATTACAGACTCCATCTCTTCTTTTAGAAGATTTTTCATGGTATCGATTTCATTAAACGGTACTTCAAAAATCAGCTCATCATGGACTTGCAGTACCAGTTTGGAATTTAATTTTTCTTTTATAATTCTTGCGGTTACATTTATCATTGCCTGTTTAACAATATCAGCTGCAGAACCCTGTATTGGGGTATTTACAGCCACTCTTTCCGCGCCATTTTTTTCATTTTTGTTTTTACTGTTTATACCATCTATATAACGTTGTCTGCCAAGTATTGTTTTTACATAACTGTTTTCTTCCGCGTATTTAACTGTTTTATCAATAAAATCCCGGATCATTTTATAGCGGTCAAAATAAGATTTTATGAACTCATCTGCTTTTGCACGCGGAATCTGCAACTCTTTGGAAAGGCGGAAGCTGCTCATTCCGTACATAACGCCAAAATTTATTGTTTTTGCTATGCGCCTTTGCTCCTGCGTTACCTCGTTTTGAAGAATATCAAAAATAAGAGATGCTGTAAGGGTGTGTACATCTATTTTTTCTATAAAAGCGCGCGTCAACTCCGGGTCTTCCGAAAGATGGGCAAGCACAACAAGCTCTATCTGGGAGTAGTCTGCGCTCATAAAAACACGCCCTGCAGACGGGATAAAAGCTTTGCGGATTTTTCTCCCATCTTCATCTTTTATGGGGATATTCTGCAAATTAGGGGTGATGCTTGAAAGCCTTCCTGTGGCTGTCCCTGTCTGCCTGTATGTTGTATGCACTTTTGAGGTTGATGATTCTGATAACTGAGGGAGAGCATCCACATACGTTGATTTAAGTTTTGAAAACCCTCTGTGCTTTAATACGAGAGCAGGGAGCGGGTCTTCTTTTGCAAGCTCTTCCAGAACATAGTTATCTGTTGAATAACCTGTCTTGGTTTTTTTTACAGTTTTAAGATGCCTGTCAACAAAAAGCACTTCCTGAAGCTGTTTTGTGGAACTTATATTAAATTCCTTTCCACAGAGTTCATATATTTCTTTTTCGAGTTTTGATATTTTTTTTCCAAGCTCTTTTCCGTATGCTTCAAGAACCTCTTTTCTTACCCTTACCCCTTCGAGCTCCATATCAGAAAGTATAACAACAATGGGCATTTCAATATCAAAAAACAAAGATTCCAGTTCTTTTTCTTTTAGCTGTTTGCTAAAAACCTCATACAATCTGTAAGTTATATCTGCATCTTCGCCAGCATACTGCACTGCTGTATCAAGAGGAATCTGGTCAAATGTTTTGTCTTCCGGTACAACATCTTTATAACTGATTGTTTTATAATCAAGGTAATATTCTGCAAGATAATCCATTCCAAAAGACAACAAGCGTGTATTAAGGAGCCAGGCTGCGATCATTGTGTCGAACCATACGTTAAGCGGCTTTATACCCCACTTGCGAAGTACTTTATAATCAAACTTTATATTTTGCCCTATAAGCTTCAGGGATTTATCTTCAAGAAGAAGGCGGAGCCTGTTTTTTACAAGAGATTCAGATAAAATTTCTTTTTCATCTGCCCTAAGGGGAATATAATAACCAATACCACTCTCAAAAGCTATGGAAAACCCTACAGGGTTTGCGGTAAATGTATCGAGCCCATCGGTTTCTATATCAAAAGAAAATATTTTTTTCTCTTTTACTTTTTTTATAAGAGAATCAAGAGCATTAAGGTCTGTAACAACTGTGTAGGAGCCTTTTCCTTTTAGTGTTTTTACTTCATCTTCGCTAAAATATTTCCTTAGGTCTTCCGAAGCAGATATTTCTTTTTTAACAGGGGCAGAAGAAACACCTTCGTTACTTCCTTTGCTACTTCCCCCACTACTCCCCGCGCCATTCTCATCAGGGCTTTCATCAAAACAAATCTCTCCATCCTGGCTGCTTGCTTTATCATGCGCTTTTTTGGAAGAGCTGCTTTTTCCCGTTATCCATGTAATAAGGCTTTTGGCATTTTCATTTTCAAAAAGCGCCACAGCATCCATAAAAGAAAAATTACCTGTAGAAAAGTTATTGATAAAACCATCTCCCACATCTTCGCCCAAACCCTCAATACCAACATCATCTTTAAGAATAACAAGATCCCTGCTCATGCGGCAGTTTTCCCTGCCTTCCTCAAGTTTGGTCTTAATGCTCCCTGTCATTTTATCAAGTGAATTATATATGCCTTCGATATTTTCGTATTTTTCAAGAAGCGATGACGCGTTTTTTGGACCAATCCCCCTTACTCCGGGGATGTTATCCGCGCTGTCGCCTGTAAGAGAAAGGTAATCAACTATCTGCTGGGGATAAACTCCGTACTGCTCAAAAACTTCCTGCTTTCCCAATTCTTCATAACCTGCTTTGCCTGGCTTTAAAATAGCAGTATACTCAGACACAAGTTGCATTAAATCTTTATCGCCTGTAATAACAAAATATTTTCTTTTTGCCGAAGAACACTTTTTGGCAAAAGTGGCTATTATGTCATCTGCTTCAACGCCATTTACCCTTACAACTTTTACACCAATAACTTCAAGTATTTTTTCGATCCTTGGGATTTGCGCCTGAAGATCTTCCGGTGTTTTATCCCTTGTTGCTTTATACTCTGCATATTGCTCGTGTCTGAATGTAGGACCTATTGAATCCATGGCAACCGCAAAATATTGCGGCTTATATTGATCAAAAAAACTGAACAATGATTTAAAAAAACCAAAAAGAGCAGAAGTGTTTTCATTTTTTTTATTATAAAGATGAGCCTTTATAAATGCAAAATATGATTTATATATAAGGCTATATCCATCAAGGATATAGAAAGGGGCTGTACTCATACAGATATATCTAGCATTTCTGATAAGTAATAAAAAGAGTTATTGTTTCCTTTTTTTATGTTTTTTGATATTTTCGAAAGTTCAGACAATTTTCTTTCATACTTACTCATAATATCTTTGATTTTGTTTTTTAATATAATATATGATTTATCGTAATCAAGATTAAGTTTTTCGATTTCTTCCTCAAATTGTATCACTTTTGGGAAAAAACCAGAGTCAACAGAAACACCGCCTTCTTTTATGTCCAGAATAAGGGCATCAGCAGTTTTCTTATAACGCACTGCATTATGTGCAATAATGGAAGTTCCCTTTACCTGCTTCATCAGATTCTCAACATTTTCACTAGAAACCGACTCTTGCAGGAAAGAAAGAGCATTCAAGCACTTTTGAAAAGAGGCAACAACAGTAGAAAGATAATTTAAAATACTTGTTTCTATAATAGATGCCAAACAGCTACCCCGCTATATCAACTCCAACACTTCCCTTGCCAGATGGAGTTTCTTTTGTGTTCTCAATCTGCTTCCATGCAGCCCTAAGCTCATACATCATATTCCTTACAGGCTTAAGAGGCTTGGAATCTTTGTCCAAATTTGCAGTCATTAATTGCCTGCTGAAATAAACATAGAGGCTAAACAGATTACTTGCAATATCTTTCCCTTTTTCAAAATCAAGAGAAGCAGACAATTCTGTAATTATGTCCTGAGCTTTGATTATTGCATTGTTTGCCTTATCATAATGTTTGGTTTCTGAGTCAAGAACAGCTATTGCTTTATCAAGATTTTTTATTACCTCATCATAGAGCAATACTATAAGCTTGCCCTGTCCTGCTGTTTTTATTGAAGTTTCCCGATACATATTTAACGGATTATTCATTAAAACCTACCCCTCTTTCTGTTTATTATAATCATACGTGAGCAAACTCTCACACACGACCCTCTTTTTTATTTACAAAGCTGGAATGCTACGCAAACCTGCTTTATCTTGCCATGTTAATTTGTGCCGATACAGGCACTATCTCATAACCCAAAGCTATCAGGTTATTTATAAGCACTTCAAGATATTGAAAAAGGTAATCACCCCTTCCACCATCAGGCTTTCCAATTGCTACAGGAATTATAGATCCTGGTCTTTTTTCAGCTATAATAGTTTCAACAAGATTTGCTGCTGATTCATAAAAATGGCTTGTCTCAAAATTAGGGTCTCTGCTTGATTTAGAATCCAAAATTATAACATCTCTCCCTATATGCCTGTAATTCATCTGTTCAGCTGCCTCAATCATAATTGAATTTACAAAATGAAACGGAGCTTGCCAAATAAGAGAAAGCTCTCTTCCAGTAGCCCTGAAATACTCGTGCTCATTCCGCGCAAGGCCTCTTCTTATAAACTCCCTGGTTGCTCCAAATCTGGCATCAGTCAAATCAAAATTATAGTAGAAAAGCGAACCAACTTCATGGCCGGAATCTGCTATCTCTGTTACTGCAGCAGGATGCCGTCTTATAAAATCTCCACTTAGAAAAAAAGTTGCTCTTATACCATAATCGGAAAGAACATTAAGCACTTCGGTAAGCCCGCTGTCATCTCTTACTGCATTAAAAACAAGAGAAACATATCTTCCGCGCACCCTTGACCCATGTGAAAAATTTCTAAAATTAACAGGCTCATCTACCAAAGGTATTGGATCAAATTGTATTCTCGGAACAGGGAAAAGCGGCACTGTTGTATATTGTCTTATATCTCTTACATATACCATATTTCTATAACTTCCGTCCTGAAGTGACTCAACAAATAAACGGTAATTATTCGATGCTGTTACCGGAGTATTGAATTCTCTTATTGCTGTTGTTTCATTCCAGCCACCATTACCATCCCACTCGAAAAATCTGCCATCTACAGAACAAATTATAATAGATGAAGCTCTGTTAAATCCCGCAGTATCTACCTGCGAAATAGTTAAAATATCTCTTTCATCTGTTCCTGTTTTTATTACTTCAGCAATTTTTTTTCCAAATACTGCAATCTTATCATTATTAAGCCAAATCACACTAAGAGGTGTATTGACTCTATACTCTTTTATAAGCTGCCAGGTTTGATGCCGCACTATTGCAACACTGTTATTTTTAACAAGCGCCAACTTTGTCAGATCATCAGATGGGAATATATCAAATACCCCAGATTCATCCAGTCTTTCAAAAGAGAGTTCTCTTCCATTTGTATAAAGTCTAAACAAAGCTGTCTCTTCTTTACCCCTTACAATCGTAGAAGTTAAAACTGTAACTACTCCGTTATTACCCCATACAAGATTTTTAATTACAGTATTTCTTGGAAGAAAAATATAAGGAAGAGATTTTACATCTATCAGATCAAACACTGTATCTCTGTCTAATCTGCAATAAAATATATTTCTCCCGCCTTTGTTTATAATAAGTTCCAGGCCATTGGGAGATACCCAGTAGTTATCAAAATTAGGATCAAATTTAAATGGAATCCTTCCAATAACTTCTCCAATATCTATAAAATCACTATAAAGAGTTGCTTCATAAATCTCTGAGCTTTTTATTCTGAATATAAAATTATCTTTCAGGAAAAGAAGACTATCACCTGTCCATGCAGCATTATTTATTCGCCCTTGCCCTATCCTTCTGAAGTTCTCAGCTATCAAAATCCCTGAGAACTTTTGTTCAAGGCTAAAATAAAAGAGAGACCCTGCTTTTTCATAAACAAGAAGACGCGAATTATCTGCCCACAACACGCGCGGTTCTCTATAGCTATATTCTACATTAGAAGAAATAATTGTTTCTGTATTGTTATTAAGAAGATCCATAAGCACAAGGCTTCCAAAAGCAGACGAGGTCCGCACCATATAAACAAGCCATCTTCCGTCTGGGGAGGCTTTTATCCCGGATATTTTTCCTGTATATATTTGGCTTCCATTTACAAAAGAAGGAAATTCAAGAACAGGTTGAAATCTCCTTAGTGTTTTATCGCTTCTAAAAACACCAAACCTGTTGCTTATCTGGATTACCCCTTGCTCCCTTAAAAAAAGCACTCTTTCGGGGAAAAATGTAAGCTGATACAGGAATCTTGTGTCAAGGTCTGCTTTAAACAACGTTGTATAACTATTTACCCTTGTTTCCCCCGGCAGATTACCTGTTGCAGTAAAAATAGCTTCGTTTGGAGAAAAAACATTAATTCCTCCAAAAGTCATTTCTGCCCCAGCATTGAAGGGAATTGATAGCAATAAGAGTAGAGTAAAAAGTTTTACAAATGGTGCATTGCTTTTCATATATACTTGATTTTCGGCAAATAAATTAGAATTATTCATGAAAATTTGCCTTATTTTTCTTTAGACTGATGGGGGTGTGCTGATTGCACCAATATTATAGAAGAAAAGTGATTTATCATAAAAAGGGGGAAAAGTGTCACTTTTCGCAAGCAAATTTTGACGAAATTGACACTTTTAGCAAATTGCAGAAGACAAAGTTTTGCTGCTGCTTGCATTAAGGCTGGCGATACTTAATACCTAGCTCTCTTCCCGTATGATTTTAAAATTAAACTCTCTGTTTATTCTTCTATCTGTTACAACCACATTGATTTCATTATTAATCTGTTCTCTGAGTGGTATTTCTACGATATTCCACCAATTTCCATCCCTGCATCTGATATTGGGGATACCCTCCCTGCCCTGTATTGCAAAAATATCTTTATTCTCTTTATACCCGCGAAATGAATAGTATCGCGTATTGGCATGCATAAGGTTTTTACGGCCTATATGGATATAGATAACACCATCCTCAGGTATGGCATTTCGCACTCTCTCATACTCTGCAGCAGACAAATTCCTGTCTGCAAAAGATGACTTCCGTTCTTCCCATATTTCTTCTTTTGTTTGATACCTTATGCCTATATAACCGTATCTATCATTATAAAATTTTGAGGGTGTAACATAAAACCTGACAACTGTTTGTTGCCTTTCTACAATGGTTGGCGCAATATTTGGCGTGACTCTTGGAGCTGGCGGTGGTGTCCTACAACCCAAAATAATAAGAATAGAAAAAAAGAGTAAAAGAAAAATGCTTTTTCTGCCAAATAAGCGGGTGATGCATGTGAATAAATTCACACATGAGCGAGCGAGGCAGAGCAAAAAAGGGTTATTTTTGTAATTCAATTTGATTTCCTCATTAATTTAACGGCATATTTTACATAATTTTTTAATAGAATAAATCGACTATTTTTATTGATCCGATAATAATTTTTTGATGCTTTTAAATAATTAAATTATTGAAAAATTCACCTATCTGCATTTATAATTATCGTAGAAAATATTTAGTTTTTTATTTCAAGCTATTTTATAAAGGAAAAATTACCATGCATCCATCCATTAGAAACACACGTATTATCTGTTCTATAGGCCCAGCAGTAGGGACGGACGAACTTGTTCGCTCGCTTATAAAGAAGGGGATGAATCTCGCCAGATTTAATCTTTCACATGATACTCATGAATTCCACGCAGGAAATATTGCAAGGGTAAAAAAAATCTCAAAAGAGGAAGGGGTACCGATCGCATTGATCCTTGACACAAAAGGTCCGGAAATACGAACAGGGCTTATCCGCAATGATGCAAAAATTGCTTTTGCGAAAGATGATTTGGTAGATGTAGTTGCGGAATCAGACGCAATAAAGCTATATGGAGATGATGGCGCTTTTACAGAAAAAACCAGAGTTACTGTAAATTATGACCAGCTTGCAGATGATATTATCCCTAATGTAAAAATTCTTATAGCAGACGGTCTTTTAGCTCTAATGGTCCTTTCTGTCGAGGGAAGAGTAATCAAGTGTAAAGTTGTCAATAACGCAGAAATTGGCAGTAAAAAAAATGTTAATGTAATTGGTGTAAAAACAAAACTTCCTGCTCTTACGGAAAAAGACAAAGTAGATCTTCTTTTTGGGCATCAACAAGATTTGGATTATATTGCAGCTTCTTTTGTAAGAAAAGCTTCGGATGTTATAACAATACAAAAATATCTTTCGGAAATAGGCTCTAATATGCCTGTTATAGCAAAAATAGAAGATGAAGAAGGTCTTAATAATATCGAAGAGATCATAAGAGTTGCAGCAGGAATAATGGTAGCAAGAGGCGACCTTGGAGTCCAAATTCCTGCAGAACGGGTACCTTTGGAGCAGAAGAGGATAATAAGACTTTGCAATGCAGCGGGAAAACCAGTCATAACAGCTACACAAATGCTCGACTCCATGATAAGAAACCCAACCCCTACCAGAGCAGAAGCAGGAGATGTTGCAAATGCTATTTTTGATGGCACAGACTGTATAATGCTTTCAGGAGAAACTTCAAGTGGATCATATCCGGAAGCTGCAGTAACAGTTATGGAGAGTATTGCAAGAGCTGTAGAATCTTCGGATGAATATTTAAAACATCTTTATGAACGACGCAGGGAAAAAGGCGCTGGTATTGACCTTACCCATACAATTTCAAATGCTGCTTCGTGGGTTGCCGATAAAATAGAAGCTGCCTGTATTATTGCACCAACTTTAAGCGGAAACACTGCAAAGCTGATTAGCCGTTACCGCCCGAGACGCCCAATTATTGCTGCATCTCCAAGCGAAGTAGTAAGACGACGGCTTCTTTTGTATTGGGGGATTATTCCTGTTGCCATAGAGCAGCAAGAAGATTCAGAAGCAATGATACAAAGCGCTATTACACAAGCGATCCAAAAAGGGTTCGCAGCTTCTCTTGATAAAGTTATTGTTGTTTCAGGGATACCTATACGTTCCCCATTGGCAACAAACAATATAAGAGTTCATGTTATAGGAAATGTTTTAGGAAAAGGCGGAGAAGGATTTGGTAAACATTGCACAGGAAGGATTGTTAAAGTAAATAATTTTCAGGAAGCTGCAGCTGCTCTTATGGTTAAAAAAGAATCAAAAATACTTGTTACACATAATTTTGATTCTTCTTTTACTCCAATATTACCAATAATTGACGGAATAATACTTGAAGGGGCATCAGAGGTGTCACAAGAGTATATGCAAAAAGTCAATCATGATATTGTAGTGCTTTCCTATGTTCCTAATGCCATGAGCCAATTTGGGGAAAATATTACAGTCACACTTGACGGAACAGAGAAGTTAATATACGAGGGGTCATTATAATTAGAAAACCAAGCCTTTAATTATAAGACCAATGGCAGAGTCGGAAAGGAGTCAAACATAAATAATACATCTCTTTGCAGCAAAAAACTTCTGACTGATTCTCTTTCTGACAAATTTGCATATTCAAGCGATCACAGGCTTCCTATTTCTCTTGTAATATTTAAAGTTGATAAATCCGATGAATTGAGCAAAATTCATAAAAAAGAAAATCTGGAAAATATATTAAAAAATGTAATTTTAGAATTTAAATTTGCTTTTATTAAAAAAGATAATGTTATTGGTAATTATGGTGAAAATTGTTTTGCAAGTATACTTGTAGCTGCACAAGCTAGCGAGGCTTTGCGCTTATGCCGTATTATAACTGAAAAAATATCTGCTTCGAAAAAATTTAATATAGGCGGAGAAAAAATTACCTTACACATTGGTATTGCCTCCTATCCTGCAAATGCCAATTCTGTTGAAGATTTAGTAAAAGAGGCAGAAAACGCCTTTCTTAAATCTCTGGAAAAGCCTAAAGGCAATATAACCATATCCAGAAACATTTGTTATTCTTTTGATACAGGAAAAAGCAAAATACCAACAATTGCAGAAAGAAATAAAGTTATAAACAATATAATCAATATTATCCCTGAAAAAAATAATTTTCTTATACTTGGGCATAAAGACCCCGATGCAGACTGTATTGCCTCAATGGTTGCCTTTAGCCTTATCATAAAAAAATTTCAAAAAAAAGTAACGATTGTTTTATACAAAGAATATCAGCATAAATCTTCATACTTAATTCAGATATGTAAGTATAACGATGTTTCAGTTATTGAGTCCGAACACGATATTGGAAACAATTTTGATGTTGTTATTGCACTTGATACACCCAAGCCTTCAATGCTTGAAGGGGGGAAGAAAACCGCAGAAATGATTGCCAATAAAAGTATAACTAAAATTGAAGTCGACCACCATTTGGGAGCTGACAGCGGATACATAGGAGATAATAATTATTGCTTTGTGGATGAGGCATCTTCAACATGTGAACTTATAGCATACTTAACTTTTAAGCTTAGTGATAAAAAACAATATAATATACCTGATTTGTTTTCACGCAACTTTGTTGTTGCAATACTTACAGGCTTGATAAGTGATTCCAAAATGGGCAAATACCTTAAATCTGCGCGACAAAGTCAATTTTATAAATTTTTCAGCGACCATTATAATAAAATGCTTCTGGAAAAGACATATACTAATTCCTCCAATTTTTCATCTATAGAAGATATTTTTAATGAACTTGAAAAATTATCAGAAGAAGAAAAAATTTGTTACAACTACTTTATTGAAAGAAAAAAAATATCTGCCCATATTGCTTATATAGTCATTGATAAAAATGAGGCAGATTATTTTCACAAGAATTTTAAAAAAGAGTTAGTTGCAAGTACAGCACGCCACCTGGCTGACAACCTTGCAGAAGAGAGTGGTTACTTAAGCATTATTGTATATTATGATAATCCGGAAGAATCTGATTTGATCCAATTCCGCATGAGAAGAAGCCACACTTTTTCCAAAGTTGATTTGCGGGATATTATAAAAGAAATTAATATTGAAAGTGGCGGAGGACATCCAGGAGCTGTAGGTTTTAGAGTTAAACAAAGCAATGTTTCTGATTTAACAAAAATAATGGAAGAAATAATTTCTAAAATAGAAGATACTTTGAATAGAGTATTAAAACCTCTATAAGATAACTACTTTAAAAGTTCCATTAATTCCTGCGGCGTATCTACGATATAATCTGCTCCTGCTTCTTTAAGCCTTAATATTGAATTTTTCTTATCTGGAGAAGAATATATAACTCCTATTGCGCAAAATATATACTTTGATCTTTTTGCAGCAATCATATCATCCGGTAAATCCCCTATATAATATATTTTTTCTTTAAGCTCTCCCCTGGCTTCATAATATGCAGCAATAGTATCCAACATAAAAGGGTGCGGCTTTCCAAAATATATTTTTTCCCCGCTGCTTTTTTCAACCTCTTTTTGTTCTTTTACGCAGTCATCATGGGTTAATACTTTTTCAAAAAAATTTATATTATTTTTTTTAATACCATACATAGCTTCCATCGCAGGACGGCCTGTTGCAATTGAGAGCCTATGCGAAACAGACAGGGAAGAAAGCATATCTCTGTCTATAAAAAGTTTTTCTTTCAGGATAAGCCCTTGTTCAAAATAATATTGGGGCTGGAATCCGTACATTTCCGAAAAAAGCTCTTTCCCAAGATATACTTCCTGAAAAATCTGCTTAATAACGTTACCAGAACCAACATCTCCTTTATAGAAAAAATCTATTTCTTTAAACTTTTTTGTTCCGGCTGCTTTAAAAAGATTTTCAACAGGTTTACTCTCTGATCTAATAAAAGAAGCAAGCTCCTTCACATCCCATTCTTCCCTGTTTACGCTTTCCCTGTTTCCACTTATTTTTGAAAACATTAAAGTTAGTAATTTATGAGTAAAATCCCAGTCATTATTAAGAGCGCCGGTTCCTTTAAGAAAAGCAAGATCTGCCAAGTCAAAAAGAGGTTGCCCTAGCAGGTTTGAATTAATACATGGATGTAAAAATATCGATGCGGTTTTTCTTATACAATCCATATATGAAGAAGAAACATCTATTAAAACACCATCCATATCAAAAATTATAAGTTTATTCATTTTTTTTCACTTTCAATAATTTTATAAAACCTATTTTTCTAAAAAATTTAACATACCCGCAAGTAATAGGAAGAAAATCTTCAAACAATGCTTCAAAAATAGTCATTTTTTTACATTCAGGGCATATTTTAAATCTTTCTTCATAAACAAAACAGAGATTTGATTTAACATCAAGATATTCGCATGGGTTATTGGAATTAATTATCCAAGCTCCATTGACATACTCTTTTTTGAGGCAACAAAAACCGCATTTATTACAAAGGTTTTCCCACCACTTCATATATTTAAGGTTTATCTGTTTTCTGAAAAATATCCGAGTTCATCTCTTCCACTTTTTCTGTTATAAACTGTTTCAACTCTCACAGGAATAAACCTGCGTCCGAATTCATCAAAACTTCTTGATCTATATTCTAAAAAGTAATAACCACTTTTGCTTTCTTTAACTTTTTGGGCAATGTGGCTGATTCCGCCAGGGCCATGAATAAAAAAACTGGCGCCACCTGTTTCTCTTACAAGAAAGTCAAGCTCTTCCCTGGTTCTTCCCCGCTCAAAATATATATAATAAAATCTTATATTATTGTTTCTTAAAAACTGCATAACATCTACAAGCCTGTGCTGATCAAAATCAAGAGCAATTGGGTTTCCAGAGTATAAAAAAATCACAGCTTTTTTATTCATACTTCCCACGATTTCCGAAGCCCCAAGCCTTATCCCTGTTCCAGCAGAAAAATTAGGGGAAGTGGAGTTGGTTTGCAATATTGTTCTCATAACATCTTCTCTCGATGTTTCCGCTGTTGCAACTAACGATGGATTTTCTCCTGCAGAAATTACTCTTATGCTGTCTTCCCTGGAGAATGAAGTATAAAGTTCGGCTACAGTTCTCCGGAGCGTCTCTCTTCTCTCGGTCATAAAAAGAGATTCTTCAAAAACTATTGAAACATCTGCTCTTCTTGCCATATTGCCTGCAAACAGCAAGGTAAGATTCTCAACAGCCCTGCCAGCTTCTGTGATCCTGAAGTTTGCAGCTTCAAGGCCAACAATAGGTCTACCATTCCGTTTTTCAACATTTACAAGCATTCTTACATTTGGGAAATTTTCTGCCTGTATGCTGTCTATACGCACAAAAAGTCCTCCATAGATGGACTCCATTTCAGACAAAAACATAACATTGTTATTATTAAAATCAGAGATCATAAGGTCGTTATTGGCATTAAATCTTGCAAAAGCAATCCTTCCCGGTCCCGGTGCGTTGGAAGCAAACAGAACTTCTACAGATTCAAAATCAATATTAAAAATAACTACCCTGTCTGTATCTGCTATTAAAAGAGAGTTTTCATTGTAAACAGTGATCCCTTCCGGACCGTGTAAAATATCTCTCCCAATAGTCCTTATAAAGTTGCCGCTTTGATCAAAGAGATCAATACATTTTCTCAAAACATCTGCAACATAAACAATATTATTTAAAACAGCAACTCCGGTAGGCCCTCTTAATCCTTCATACCGCCCAACTCTTCTCCCGAAATCCAAGATAAAATTGCCTTCATAATCAAATTTACTTATTCTTCTGTTACCCCAGTCAGAAACATATATATAACCCGCGCCGTTATCCGCAATATACTGAGGACCAAGAAGCTGACCAGGCCCCCTTCCCCTTCCCCCGAATTTTCTTTCTATACTGCCATTAAGATTTAGTCTGGCTATCTGATTCCCACCATACTCAGATACAAACAAAAATCCATCAGAAGATTTGATTACATCAAAAGGGTTATTTATAACCCCCAAACCTCCTCTGAATCTGTTTAACACCCTGCTGTTTGCATTAAAAAGAACAAGCTCATTGGTAGTAAAACTTGATACAATAAAATTACCGGAATCCAGAGGCAAAACAGCGCCCGGTCTTCTGAAAAGAAAGTTCTCCCTTCCCAAATCGCCCCTTATTTCGTGTTCCACAATAAGTGTTCTGTCAGTCCTTCTTGTATCAAAGATTCTACGGCGCGCAGTAATAATTTCAATTTTATTGTCAAGGTTTGTTGATCTGTGGCCTGACCTGATAAGTGAATTCCATACCGAAAGAGCAGTATCTTCAAGCCCGGACATATAGTACGCCCTTCCCAACCACTCTTTGGCACGCACATCTGCCGGGTTATATGAAAGCGCTCTTTCAAATGAAAATATTGCTCTGTTATAAGAACTTGCAAAAAAAGACCTTACCCCCCAGCGGAATTCATCAGCGCCTCTTGAGATATCCATAAAGTCTTGAGAAAATAAACTGGTAGAGGAAAGTAAAAAGATTATTAATAAATACTTAAATAGTTTCAAGCGTTTTGTGTTTCCGGTTTTATACACAAAAAATATTATGCAATATGAAAGTTTTTTTGTCCAGCGCAAATCTGTGGATAAACCTTCTGGATACGTTTCACTATCCAGAACAAAGCAGAAGAACCAGCGCAAATCTGTGGATAAACCTTCTGGATACGTTTCACTACCCAGAATATAAGTAGCATACTAATTATTTTGACCTGCCTCGCTTGCTTATGCGTGACGCTTCGCAAGCTCACCTGCAACTCCTGCTCGTTGGTCAATAACTCTATAGTAAAACTACAAATTATACTAAAAAATCTAATTTACTGTCATCTCGACTTACTTCTACATTGATGTCGCCTTTTACTCCAAGAAAAAGTATCCCTTTTAAGTCCTTATGATCTATAACAGAATCCGGAACTGGTGGTTTTTGCACCTTGGGAGGCGAGTAATCAGTAAGAGAAGCATCTTTTATATTTTCAACCATAATTCTCCTCCTTACGAGATAATTATCGGCTGAAAATATCATTTTCTTGAATCCATAGCCTCTTTTAGATGCTTTGCAACAATTCGATTCCCTTTTGATAAATCAAAAGCGCTTCTAAGATATTCAAGCGCTTTATCACTTTCTCCAGTTTTATGGAGAGCCCACCCAAGAGAATCAAGAAAAGGGTAATAATCAGGCATTTTTTCAACAGCTTTAGCACAATATTGCACTGCTGTTTCCGGATCAATATCCTCATCTGCAAGAATATAACCTACAGAATTAAGTGTCGTGGGGTGTTCTCCATCAATAGTCAGTGCTTTCTCAAAAAACTCCATTGCTTTTTCAATATTTTTTTGCTGATATTGGATATATCCGCATGCGCAATACACTTGTACAGAATCATAGCCATCTTCAATAAGCCTTTTTAGCTCATGTTCTGCCAGCTTAAATTGTTCTGTTACTGCGTAAATATAGACCAGGATCATTCTGCATTGATAAATATAAAGCACATTAGTGTTTGTGGTTATTGCCTGCTCAAGAAAAATTACTGCTTCATCAAACTGTTTAAGCTTTGTGTAACAAAGGCCCAGGTAGTAAGAAAGGTCTGGATTGTCTTTAAGGCTGTTATCCGACTTGAGTAGTTCTTTGAGAGCCAGTTCATACTTTCTTTCTGTATAGAATTTTACTGCTTTTTCAAAACTACTATCCATAATTGGTTACTTTTCCTTTAAAATTTTTTTATATATAAGCATTGTTTTCTCATCAGAAAACGGCTGCACATAAACAGGGGAAACAGAAATCATATTGTTCTCAATTGCATAGCTGTCTGTATCGTTTTTATTATCATGTAATATCTCGATAATATCAAATGAGATATCAAGGCTTTCATCAGATTCTATAATATTGCTTATTTTTTCATTATAAAATCTCTTTGATGGTCTTGTAGTCATAACTTTAAAATTTTCTGCGGAAATACTTGGCACATTGACATTTATAAAATGATCTGGACTCCAGTTTTCAAAAAAACTGATTATATTATCTGCTACAAAAGTTGCTGCATTGTCAAAATAAAAAGGCTCGCGGAATGCAGTAACAGAAACAGCAACACCTGGAACACCCATGATCGCTGCCTGCCTTGCTGCTGCAGCAGTGCCTGAATAGACAATATCTGTTCCAAGATTTGGCCCCAAATTTATACCAGATACAACAATATCCGGAACAAAGCCATCAATTGAGCAAAGCAGGGTCCTGTGAACACAATCCGCAGGAGTTCCGCTGCAGCTATAGCGATTTTTATCTATTTTTTTTATCTTTACATTTTTGTGAATAGTAAGAGAATTTGAAAATCCGCTCCGCTCTTCTGATGGCGCAACAACCATAACATCATACAAAGCCGAAAGCTTTTTTTCTATGGCTTTAAGACCGGGGCTATCAATTCCATCATCATTTGTAAGAAGGATTTTCATAATAAATTCACTTTACAGGATAAATAATTTTTGCGCCAGATGATATGTTACAGTTTATCATATCTGCATTAAATCCAAAAATTCTTTCGTATTCTTCAAGCCGTTCGCGATAGCGGTCTATAGAAGAGTTTTTAAGCAGTGTTAATGTGCATCCGCCAAAGCCTGTCCCTGTGATTTTGGAACCATAAACACCTTCTATTTCCTGCGCACGCTTGACAAGCCAGTCTATTTCCGGGCATGAAACCTCAAAATTATCCCTAAGACTTTCATGAGACCTGTTCATAAGCCTTCCAAGCGTTGCCATATCATTTTTTTTAATAGCGATTTTTGCTTCTTCTGTTCTCGCGATTTCATCTACAACATGAGTACATCTTCTTCTTGTCTGCTCGGAAACTGTTCCTATTCCGTTTGCAAGATCACTCTTGTTATAATCGCGGAGAGAAGTTCCATATCTTAAAGAATTTAATTTATCAACACATTTATTGATATCTTTGCGCCTGTCTTCAATTTCCTTTTCGATCTGTATTAATGGAACATTGGACAGGGTGATAATAAAAGATGAATCTTTCAGAGTAAATGGGAGATAGTCCACAGTAGCATAACGGAGGTCTATAAACAAAAAATTATCTTTTTTCCCAAAAAATGAGGAATAAATTCCAGAAGGGGCTTTATTTGAATTTAAAAATCTTTCTTCGCCATTATATATTATTTTTATGATTTCTTCTTTTGGAAGATTAAGTTCGTATAGCTTGGATAAGGCAAGAATAATAGCAGATTCCATTGCAGATGATGAGGCAAGCCCAATTGCGTGCGGAATATTGCCTGTAACAGTAATATCCAGCCCCTTAACAGAAAAACCACTATTTTCCATGGAAAACAGAACGCTTTTTATATAGTTGGCCCATCTGTCTTCTTTTTTATATTTGATATTAGCTGCCGAAGTTCTTTTTCTTTCATCAAAATCTACTGCATAAAATCGGAGGGAATTATCTTTCCGCTTTGACATTGAAACATAAATTTTCATATCAAGAGCTGCCTGAATCATAAATCCATCATCAGAATCAACATGATTTCCCATAATTGTTAAAGCCCCCGGAGCCTCAACAACAATCTCTGGGTCAGAACCATATTCATCCCTATGGAGATTTATAATTTTTTCCATTTTAATGAATAATATATGAAATTTTATGTATATGCAATCAAAAAGTATTAGCCAAATTTGATATCTTAGAGATATAAACAATACAGTACATAGATTTGGCCATATATTTGTGCTAAAAACACGCTGTAATTGACAGCGTGTTTTAGATAAGTTGTTCTACCTAACTATTTCTGACCTTTTGCAAGTCCGTATTTTCTGTTAAATCTCTCAACTCTACCAGCAGTATCCACCAGTTTTTCTTTTCCTGTAAAAAACGGATGACATTCAGAGCATATTTCAACACGAAGGTCTTTTACGGTTGATTTTGTGTTAATAGCATTTCCACAAGCACAAACTATCTTTGTTTCAGTATATTCTGGGTGAATTTCTTTTTTCATTTTTATATATCCTCCAATCAGCCTGGAATATCACCAGGTCCTGTAGTATTCATGGATCTAAGGAATGCCTCATTATTCTTTGTTTTGCGCATTCTGTCAACCAACAACTCTATAATTTCAATATCTTCCATAGGATTGATAACCTTTCTTAGTACCCACATTTTATTAAGCTCTTCATCTGTAAGGAGAAGCTCTTCTTTTCTTGTTCCCGATCTCTTTATGTTTATGGCAGGGTAAAGTCTTCTGTCTGCAATTTTTCTGTCAAGCTGCATTTCCATATTGCCTGTACCTTTAAATTCCTCAAAGATAACTTCATCCATTTTGCTGCCTGTTTCAATAAGGGCTGTTGCAACTATCGTAAGGCTTCCCCCATTTTCAATATTTCTTGCTGCTCCGAAAAATCTCTTTGGTTTATGGAGAGCATTGGAGTCAACACCGCCAGAAAGTATTTTTCCGGACGTAGGAACTGTCTGGTTATATGCTCTTGCAAGTCTGGTTATGGAATCAAGAAGTATTACAACATCTTTTTTATGCTCCACAAGCCTTTTTGCTTTTTCAATAACCATTTCCGCAACCTGCACATGCCTTGTTGCCTGCTCATCAAAAGTAGAAGATATTACTTCCCCTTTTACATTGCGCTTCATATCTGTAACTTCTTCGGGTCTTTCGTCAATTAAAAGAACAATAAGGTGAATTTCCGGGTGATTCTCTGTAATAGCATTTGCTATTCGCTGAAGAATTATTGTTTTACCTGTTCTTGGAGGCGCTACGATCAAACCACGCTGCCCTTTTCCAATTGGACAAAACAGGTTGATCATTCTTGTTGTGGGATCACCGCCTGTAGTCTCCATATTTATCCGCTCATTGGGATAAAGCGGAGTAAGGTTATCAAAAGGGACTCGTGTCTGCGCAATTGAAGGGTCATCATAGTTGACTTTCTCAACCCTAAGCATTGCGAAAAATCTCTCCCCTTCCCGCGGAGTTCTTATATGCCCGGCAACTGTGTCGCCTGTTCTTAAATTAAAAAGCCTTATTTGCGAAGGAGATATATAAATATCATCTGCTCCCGGCAAATAACTATTCTGGGGTGATCTTAAAAAGCCGTAACTGTCGGGCAGTATTTCAAGAGAGCCATAAGCATGGATTATTCCATTTTTTGCTGTATGTGCTTTAAGAATACTGAATATAACTTCCTGCTTGCGGAGGCTTCCTATATTTTCATGCGTAACACCCATTTGTATGGCAAATTCCCTAAGATCCGGGAGATTCATTCTTGTAAGATCATTAATGCTTATTTTATTTTTTTCATCTTTTGCATCGTTATCCGAGCCTTCTCCCGCAGATTTACTTTTATTTGTAAGTTTTGTAAATATTGCGGTCGATATATCTTCATCCGACTGATCTCCAGAAAAAATCTGTTCTTCCGGTTCAGAAAATAGCTCTTCGCTTTTTTCTTTTACTGCAACAATTTTTTTTACAGTTTTTTTGGTTTTTTCTTCTTCCATAGGGGTTCCTGTTTCTTTGATAAGCTCTACTTTTACTTTTTTCTTTTTTATACTTTTTTTTGTAGTAGCGACAGACTTGGGAGAAAAAACAGCTTCACCTATTTCCTTTGCAAGAAGCTGCTTTTCATTTTTTTCTTCAAAACTCAACATAGAAGGGTTAAGTCTCCTCTATTTCTTTTATTATATATTTTATAAAAATGCAGGGTTTGATACAAAACCTCAAGTTTAACTATTGTTTATTTATTTTTTGTAGGGCTTTAGCTTTAGAACTTCATTTAACAGCTTTTTTTCAATTTTTAAACACTTTAACAAAATTAAATATAATGCTCAAAAATAGTACTGTCAAGCCCTTGTTTATTTAATTCTTTGCAAATAATCAGCAGAGCTGTTTGCGCTGCTTTTTCTCTTACCTCTATTCTTGATCCAGAGAACAGGAATAGAAAAGTTTTTGCAATATCTTTTTTTACAGCAATCCAGACACTCCCCAAAGGTTTATTACCAGAACCTCCACCAGGTCCTGCTATGCCAGACACAGAAACAGAAATATCTGCTCCTGATTTTTCAAGCCCTTTTTCAGCCATATTAATCACAGTTTCTTTTGAAACAGCGCCATATTTTTTTATAACAGAAGCAGGAACACCAAGACACTCTTTTGCTTTGTTATTATAAGTTGTAAATCCTCCCCAAAAATACACAGAACTTCCTGGCTTGTCTGTAATGATTTTTGAAATTAATCCTCCGGTGCATGATTCCACGACAACAAGTTTTGTCCTGTTTTTTTTAAGCGCTTCTGACACCATATCTGATATAGAAAGATCAATAGAAAAAGAATGAAAAAACATTAAATCTTCGGGCAAAGAAAATATAAATTCTTTTATAATTTCTTCTTTTTCTGAACAAAGTTCAAGAATCAAACCAAATTCATCGGTAATTATTTTATAATCAAGTCCAATTACTTTTTTTTGCTCACATATAGTTTTGAGAAACCCCTGAGCAATAATAAAAAATCTTATTTTCTTAGAAAAAAACATTAAAAAATTTTAAAGCGTTTTTACTTTTTCCTTTAAAGATTCAACAGTGTCAGAAAAAACATCTATTTCTGATTCATTTTTTATCATTTCACATTTGCCTTCAAAAACTACACCATCTGCAATCCTTAGTCTGGATGTCCTTATATTCCCAAATACCTGTCCTGTTGAAAGCATTTCAAGTTTCTCTGAAGCATCTATATTGCCTCGCACAATACCACCTACAACAACAGCCCGTACTTTGATATCCGCATCAACAACAGCCCCATTTTCTATGTACAGGAAACCAGAAGATTCAATATCTCCTTCAAAATTTCCATCAATTTTTAGTGAATCGGAAAACCTCATTTTTCCTTTAAAAACAGTCTCTTTTCCCAGTGTTGTACTTATTTTTTCTTTTCCCTTCTCACTTTTACTCATTGCGTTACCTGCTTCATGTTACTTGGTTTTCATTACATATACTCCGTCCCAATCTTCAGGTGGCGGATTATTTATATAATATATACATCTTTCCAGATATACTTTTGACGGCTCATCATCAGGGCAAATATCAATAGCTTTTTGAAAAAAATCAGAAGCTTTCTGGAAATCCATCATTTTATACAGCTTTCTACCCTCTGAGAAGAACTCCAGAGCTTTTAACTTTTCTGCTGTAACCATTAATTATCCTTTTGGCAGAATAGATTTATCACTATACTATGATATCACTTTTCTTCGATTCGTCAATAGCAGATTTAAGCATCCTTCGCGCCTTGCCTGCCTTGCGATTTTCGGGAATAAAGCAATACAATAAGTTTTATCAAAATAGCAGATATCGATAAAATAAGAAATATCAGCCCAAATAAATCACCTATTTTTGTATATAATGTAAAAGCGCCCTTGTTTATAGGCACATCGCCAGTTAAAAAACTCTCTATAAAAGGGTCGATCCGCCCTATTATTCTTCCATTAGGGTCAATAACACACGTAATTCCGCCATTTGTACTCCTGACAACACTTCGCTGGTTTTCTGCTGCCCTAAAAACCGCGTGCATCATGTGTTGAACTTCTGCGGCAACAGAGGCAGACCATGAATCATTTGTCAAATTGACAATAACATTTGCGCCTCTTCTTACAAATTCTCTTGATATATAGCCGAATGTATCTTCAAAACAGATTGGCGTTGAAAATTTTACTCCATCCAGCTCAAAAACAGTATATTCAGTCCCTCTTTCCCAGAACTGATTACCTGTTTCTCTAAGAAAATTATATATACCCGGGAATTGCCTTTTATAGGGGAAGTGTTCGGTAAAAGGGACAAGATGCATTTTTCTGTAGGTTCCTATATGCCTGCCGCCTGCTTCAAAAAGCAGGGCTGCATTATAGTCCAGCCTTCTTATTTCCCCTCTTTCATCAACAATATGCACCCCTTCACCATTTCCAATAAGATATGGAATATTTTGCGATTCAAGAAAATCTTTTAACTCTCTTACCAGTTGAGACATCGCGGGGTTTGTCCTGAATCTCGTATTCCACTCAATTGCTGGAACAAATGCTGTTTCAGACCATATTATTATGTCAGGAGAATCCAAAGTTGCTTCTTTGCTTAATTTTTTAAGCTTTGCAAGAGATTCTCTGTAAGCTGTGAGCCCCCCCTGCCACGGGTCTACATTATGCTGGATCAAAGAGACTCTCCAAGTTTCCAGTTTCGAAACATCTACAGTGTTAATAAATCCATAAGATAGCGCTGCAGTAAAAATCAAAGCATATACTGCTAATACAATTTTTTCGTCAATTACTGTTTTTTTAAGCTTTGCAAACCAGTTTTTAAATCCATCTCTGAAGACATAGCCTAAAAAAGCTGATGGGAAAATCACCAGCAGCGAAATGCCCCATATCCCTGTTAGCGAGGAAACTCTTACAAGCGGGGGGAAAAGATACTGAGTATAACCTATTATTCCATAAGAATATCCTAAAAACCCTTGTGTCCTTAAATATTCATACCCAACCCATATTATTGAATTGATTATGTAGCTTCTCTGTATAAACAATTTATTTGATAGTTTAAAAACAGGAAAAAGGAGGGAATAATATTTTCCATACACAAGAGGCACTATAAGTATTGCAAGAGGATCAAATCTATAAAGCCAGTAATTAAAAATAATATAGGAGACCACCCCCAGAAAAAAGCCAAAAAAAACAGCTCCTCCCCAGTTCATCCTGTATATAGCAGCAAAAGCAGGAAAAAGGGCAAAATATGCCAGAAAAGGGAATCCTGTATGATTTATAAATGAGGGAAAAGAGAGGGAAAACATTATTGCTGAAAGCAATAAAAGCCCCATATTGATCAAAAACTTGTGCGTTTTATTTTCTAATGCTCCAGACACTACTTTTCAGTTCCTTTCCTGGCCTGAACACAGCCACCCCGTGAGAGCTGACTGATACTACCTCCCCTGTTTTGGGATTGTGCGCCTTTTCTCTTCCTTTACGAGTTCTTAATTCAAATGTACCAAAGCCTCTGAGTTCTATGATTTTATCTTTCAATAACCCTGCTTTTATTTCTTCAAAAACTTTATCCACAATCACATGGATATCTTTTTTATCAAACGCAGTTTTTTCGTAGATATTTTCAATAATTTCAGCTTTTGTTAGCTTGGAAGCGCTCATATTTTTTTAGAGTCTGTCCTACAAGGTTCCCGAGTTTACTTCGGGAAAGTAGGCAAATTTTGGACAAATCGTAAAATAACCGATCTTTGCGGACAGATATTATTTTAGCCTGTTAAGCATTTTTGCAAGTCTTGATTTTTTTCTTGCAACTGTATTTCTATGGAAAATGCCTTTTCCAGCAGCAGTATCGATTTTTTTAACAACAAATCTAAAAGCTTTTTCTGCTTCTTCTTTATTTTTTGTACCAACTGCGTGTAGAAAGCTTTTTACACTGGTTTTTACTTCGCTTACAGCCATTCTATTTCTCATTCTTCTTCTGAGGCTTTGTCTATGTCTTTTTGCTGCAGATCCTTTCTTCTCAGCCAATGGATAACTCCTTAAATTATATTAGATTTATGAACGTATCAAATAAAAAATCTATAGTCAATAGGGCTATATATGCATTTTATTGCAACCTTTTATTATTTAAATTCGCTTGGTTTTCTTTCTTCTCTTTTGCACTTTTCGCACTGAGCATAGTTCTTCTTCTTGCCTGATGAGAAGAGTGTTTTCATTTTTACTTCTCCTCCACAAGGACAAAGAAACTTATGTGTAGCAGATGTAGTACGAGCATTCTTACTTACTTGTCCCATTTTTTCCTCCAATCATCAAGATATATCCCAGCGAATGTCGCGGGAAAAATATAATACTAATAATTAATATAATAACATCAACCCCAGGTGTCAAGGTAGTTACAGGTATATCCTTCATCCCATTAAAAAACAAAATCTATTATTCCCCAAGTTTGCCTGGAGTATTAAACATCAGATAATTTCCATGAATTTGATTTTGTATCAAAATTTAACTGGTTTAATTTAGCATTAATAATATTTGCATCTGGGCCTTCGATTTTTATTGTTTTTGTCAGGATATTTATCTCTATAACTCTATATGCTGCCTGCCCTAAAAAAACACGGGTCCCTTCCACAGGGAATTTTTTTCTTTCTTCCTGATAAAAATCACACTCATAAGAAAGACAACACAAAAGCCTTCCGCAGGGACCTGATATTTTCATGGAATTAAGCGAAAGATTTTGATCTTTTGCCATTTTTATCGATACTGGGGTAAGTTTGTCTGTAAGTCCATGGCAGCAAAAATCTCTGCCACATACCCCCATTCCACCTATAACACGGGACTCATCTCTTACCCCTATCTGTCTTAGTTCTATTCTTATTCTAAATACAGATACTAAATCTTTTACAAGTTCTCTAAAATCAACCCTGGTATCTGCAGAGAAAAAGAAAAGCACTTTGGGTTCTTCTAAAAGATAATGAGCAGAAATGAGCTTCATATCCAGTTTATGATTATGTATTTTTTCTTTACAAATACGGAAAGCTTCTTCTGCTTTTTCAGAATTCTGCTTATGTTTTTCCATATCTGCAGGAGTTGCTTTTCTGACTATTGTCTGAACAGATCTTATCCCTTTTATTTTTTCTTTTTCAGTACTTAACAGATATCCACCAAGCACTGTAGCAAGGTCTCTGCCATATTTGCCTGTTGCAATTACATATTCTTTATGAGAAACAGTAAAATCCTCTGGATACTCACAAAATTCTGTCTCATTTGAATGGACAAATTTAACTTTTACAAGTTTTTCAGGAAGATCTTGTGGCAATTCATCTGCTGCCCCTGTTTCTTCTATAATATCTTCTTTAAATATTTCACTATCTATAATATCTTCATTCATTTAAATCACCTAAATGTAATATCTTGCACCCCTATATAGTTTTTTATTCAGATGAGATTGAAAATAGCTATCTCATTAAATCTATAAGGATACCTTCTATTTCTTCAACTTTTTTTAGAATAGTCAATTGCCCTCTTTGATTTTGCACTATGTAAAGAGCCAACTTTTCAAGTTTTTCATCAACAATTTTAATATTTGTCCATTTTTTTTCATCAACACAAGGTAATCCGTTTTTTACATATTTTTTTTTGTTTATTTCACTTTCTGCAGAAAATGCGTTTTTTACAACATACGCCAAAAAACGCCTTACAGCCTGCTTATATTCCTTGATATTTGAAATAAAAGGTTTCTCAACAAGCTTTTCACCACATGAATGTACATCATCAAGAAGAGTTTCCAAAGAAACATTTTCATCAACAGCATAAGAGAGATAATAAGAAAAATCTGTTTCTGTTATACTTGCATCAGGCGCTTGTGTTGCGTCAAAAAAACCTAAAAAACTTCCTTGTTTTTTTCCAACTTTTTTTCCACTATCGTTTCTTAAATTACGGTTGCCGGTAGCTGGATCAATTCTTTCCATAAATAATACTTTTTATATTTAGAACAACAACATTGATAAGCTGTTTTTTATAAAAGAGGGCCCCTTGTTATGTTTTCGCTAAGAGTTTTTTCGTCTAATTCTTTTTCATATTGTGCAGAAAAACCTGAATTCTCTCTTTGTTCTTCATAGTTTTCCGGGTTTATACTATTATTTGAAGAGCTTGCAGGTCCTGGTGTTGTATAATTGCTTGAAGAACTTGTAGATCCAGGCGTTGTATAGCTACTTGAAGAGCTGGTAGATCCGTATGTTGTATAACTGCTTGAAGAACTTGTAGGTTCGGCCGTTGTATAGCTACTTGAAGAGCTGGTAGATCCGGACGTTGTATAACTGCTTGAAGAACTTGTAGGTTCGGACGTTGAATAACTACTTGAAGAACTTGTAGATTCGGGCGTTGTATAGCTACTTGAAGAACTTGTAGATTCTGGCGCTGTATAACTGCTTGAAGAACTTGTAGATTCTGATTCTGTATTGCTGCTCGAAGTACTTGCAGCTTCTGGTTCTGTATTATTGCCTGGAATAATTGCAGCTTCGGGGGCTTTTAATGAATCAATACTCTCTTTATAATTGCTCTTAATAGTGCAATTACCATCCAAAATTACCCCTTCTTCAACAATTAGCTTTGGAGTATAAATATTACCAAAAATTATTCCCGAAGAAAGTACTATAATTTTTTCTGAAGCATAGATATTACCCTTCAAAGCACCACCAATAACAACAGTGCTTGCGGTTATTGTGCATTTTGCCCTGCCATTTTTGCCTATAAGTACTTTTCCGGTTGTTCTTATTGTCCCTATAAAATCGCCATCTATTCTTAAAAGCCCGTTTAAATCCAGCTCGCCGGTTAGTCTGGTACCTTCGCCAACAATGGAGTTAACAAACGCTCCATTTTCAACAAAATTATAACTCATTTAGATTCCTGCCTTTTCTTACCAAATAGAGAATCAATTACCAGACCTGCCTCTTATATTAAGGTATCTTTCAGGGTCAACAACTTGCGAACCTATTCTGACTTCATAGTGTAAGTGCGGCGCTGTAGAAAGCCCGGTATTACCCATTGTTCCAATAACCTGCCCCTGCCTAACTGTTTGACCTTCCCGAACATATACCTGATCCAGATGGGCATATTGTGTAAAAAATCCATACATATGTCTTATAACAACAAAATTTCCAAAACCTGTAACATCAAATCCTCTTTCAATAACTTTTCCATTTGCAGTAGAGACAATAGGAGTTCCCCTCGCGTACGCAATGTCTATACCTCTATGGAGATACCACTGTTTTGTGAATGGGTGTATTGCGGGGCCAAAGGTGTTTGTAACTCTGCCTCTTCCATTTTGAACCGGCCATATACTTGGCAGCTCAACAAGCAAATCGCCCTGAGCTGCAAGAAGTTCTCTTACCTGCTCCAGCGACTCAACTGAGTTTTGAAGAAAATGACTTAAATTCCTTAAATCCTCAAGTTCGCGTAATAAAAGCTCTTCCTGCGATCGATTGTTCGAGAAAAAAGAGATAAAATCGCTGCCTTGAGCCCTTGCACTACTGGAAGTTGTATTACTTATGCCAAGTGTATTTAAAAGAGATGCTTCAAAAACCCTTGATACTCTTTTAAGCTCTGCAATCTGATCCCTTATTATTTCAATATCTGTCTCTCTTTTTTCAAGAGTTTCAGAGCGCGTTTTAATAAGACCCGACATACCTTTAAACTGTGTTGTAAATATAACAAAGGATGTGAGCATACAACTCATAAGAAAAACAATTACAATAAGGGAAAAAACTGATATTCGAAAATTAAATATTTTTTTCTCTGAGTGAGGAATAAGCATTACAGTAAAACGTTGTTTTCCAGCATCCATCATATTATTGAATGCTGATGATGTTTTCATTGTTATTGCGCTTAAAAGTTTTGTTATTTTACCAACAAAACTTGATTCCGCTTCTTTATAACTACTTAATGGGGACACTTCTTTCTCCTGTCTTTAATAAAATGAGAATAGCACGTTGGGCAATATTTGTCAAATATATGTTGACCTCTGATATACTTCATGTTATCCTTCTTTCCGTAGAAGGCAGTTTCATTATTAAAATAATCAATTAAAAGTGGTGAATTATGAAATTTTTTGATACTCATGCTCATATAGGGCTTATTAACGAAGACCCTATCGAACAACTCATTATCATTCAGGAAGCAAAACATGAAAAAGTGGAGCATATAGTGAGTATATGCAATAGCCTTCATGACTTTTTCATTGTTTATGAAAATCTTAAAACCGCCACAAACATCTATCATAGTATAGGTGTTTCTCCTTCTGAAGTTGCCCATCCTGGCAAAGAATGGGAACAAAAAATAGACCTTGGCGTCAAATATGACCGCATAGTTGCCATTGGTGAGATAGGTCTAGATTATTATCGGAAGTTTGGAGACAAAAAATCACAAATAGAATTATTTATTAAACAACTTGAAATGGCTCAGCAATATGACCTGCCTGTTATCATTCATAATAGGGAAGCAGGAAGTGATATTTTCGAAATATTAAAGCAAAAATTGCCTCCAAAAGGGGGTATTTTGCACTGTTTTTCCGAAGATTGGGAATATGCTAAAAAAGCGCTTGATCTTAATATTTTTATCTCTTTTGCAGGGAATGTTACATATAGAAATGCGAAAAACCTTCATGATACTGTAAAAAATATGCCTATCGAAAGGATGCTTATTGAAACAGAAAGCCCTTTTATGGTCCCTTCTGAATACAAAGGGAAAAGAAATAAACCTGCATATTTACATTCAACTGCGCAGTTTATTGCAGAAATGAGAAATATTGATCTGGAAGAAGCTGCGGATATTTTTTACAAAAACAGCTTTGCAGCCTTTGGAATCAAAGAAAAAGGCTTATAAATCAAAATTATTTTAAAAAATATCAGAGGGCCTGAAATTTGCCTGAAAATTTGCTCCACACCATTGAAATAGGTTCCCGGATAACAATTCCGGGAAATATATTTTTAGCGCCAATGGCAGGGTTTACAGATGCTGCTTTCAGACATATTTGCATAGATTATGGAAGTAATCTTTGTTATACAGAAATGGTTTCAAGCGAAGCTCTTGCAAGAAAAAGCCTAAAAACAAAAAAAATCCTCTATAAAGCTGAAAATGAAATAAATTATGTTGTTCAAATTTTTTCTTCATCATGGGAAAGCGCAGTTGCTTCCATTAAGGATATTATTGATTTTAAACCACTGATTATTGACCTTAACTGCGGTTGCCCTGTTCCGAAAATCACAAAAACAGGCGCAGGTTCTGCTCTTATGAGAAATCCAGATAAAATTGGAGAAATCGTAAAAGCGCTTACAGAAGCAACAGATATCCCTATTACAGTAAAACTACGCTCTGGGTGGGATTTTGAGAACATTTCCTTTATAAAAGCAGCAGAAATAGCAGTTAAAAGCGGAGCTGCAATGGTCACGCTGCACCCAAGAACAAAGACCCAGGGATATTCAGGAAAATCTGACTGGAGTAAAATAAAAGAGTTAAAAAATTCTATTAATGTTCCTGTTATAGGCTCGGGTGATCTTTTTGAACCGCAAGATTGCCTTAATATGCTCAAAGAAACAGGTTGCGATGGGGTTATGATAGCGCGCGGAGCTATTGGGAGGCCTCAAATATTTAAAGAAATAAAATTTCTTGCAGAAAATGGGGTTCTTCCGGAAATAACTCTTGAAGAAAAAGTTAGTGCAGCCATAAAACACCTTGATTTGGCTAAAAAATATATAGGAAGCGAAATTGCAATAAAAGAGATGCGAAAGCACCTTTGTTCTTATACAAAAGGGATAAAAGGGGGCGCTGCAATAAGAAATAAAATCGTGCAATGCAATTCCATGGATGAATATAAAACAGTATTATCGGAACTTATGAAATAAAATTCTTCCTGGCATGGATTACTTTGCTGCGCGCTTGACTAATGTTCCTATAGAGTGTTATCTATTTATGTGGAAGACATTTATTCAAAACCAAGACATTTTTGCGGGGTTGCGGGTATATATTCCGAAACTCCCCGAAACATTCCAGAAAAACTTTTCTACACTCTTTTTGCGTTACAGCACAGGGGGCAGGAAGGGGCAGGAATTTCTTATTTAAAAGATGGCAGCATAAAAACATACAAAGATTTGGGAATGGTTCCAACTGTTCTTTCAAGATATCTCCAAATTGAGACCCATTCAAATATTGGAATAGGTCACGTAAAATACTCTCCAACAGGCTTAAATAAGCTTGAAAATGTACAACCAATACATGCTGTTTCAAACAAAGGGGATATAGCAATAGCACATAATGGGGCTTTATCAAATGCAGAAAAAATAAGAAAACTTGTTTTTGATAAAGGGGCAATACTCCAAAGCACAACTGATACAGAAATAATACTTCATCTTTTAGCAATATCCGAAGAAAAAGAATTCAGAAAAGCTCTTTTTGATACTCTTAATATGCTTCAAGGGGCATTCTGCTTTACAATGATAAAGGATGATTCCCTTATTGCAGTAAGAGACCCGCACGGTTTTAGGCCTCTATATGTTGGCAAAAAAGATGATCTTGTAGTTTTTGCTTCTGAAACTTGCGCGCTCGATATACTAAGGATATTTGATGTAAGAGAAGTTGAGCCCGGAGAAATCATTACTGTTGACAAACATGGCATGAGGTCTGAATTTTTCGCAAAAGTAACCTCCCGCAATTACTGTGTTTTTGAGCTAATATACTTTGCAAGACCAGATTCATCAGTATTTGGAAAATCAGTCCATATCATGCGCAAAAAAATGGGCACAGCTCTCGCAGAAGAAGAAACAGTCGAAGCAGACATTGTAATGGCAGTGCCTGACTCAGGTAACAGCCCTGCGCTGGGATATTCTGAAAAATCAGGGCTTCCTCTGGAATATGGGCTTTCGAGAAACCACTATACTGGCCGTTCATTTATATTACCAACAAAAGAACAACGTGAACTTATGGTAAGAATGAAACTTAATCCTGTAAAAGATGTAGTTAAGGATAAGAGAATAATTCTTATTGATGATTCTCTTGTAAGGGGAACAACAGCCAGGCTTATTGTAAAAGTTTTGCGCGAAGCAGGAGCAAAGGAAATACATTTAAGGCTTTCTTCTCCGGAAATAAAACATCCATGCTACTTTGGGATAGATATTCCAACAACAGAAGAGCTTATTTCCAACAGAATGACACCAGAAGGAATTGCACACCATATTGGCGCAGATAGTGTCCGATTTCTTTCTATAGAAAGATTAAAAGGGGTTGTTGAAAATTACGAAGATTTTTGCAACAACTGCTTTACAGGCAGCTATTCAGTCGAAACTTAGGAGAAGAACAAATGAGCATAAAAACATACGCCGGAGCAGGTGTTAGTATAGATAGAGGCGACAAATTCGCGCAATTTATAGCTTCTATAAAATCTAAAGCTGTTTCAAAAGGGATTGGTGGATTTGCCGGCGGAATAGAGCTTGATATTTCAAAATACAAAAATCCTGTGCTTCTTTCTACAACAGACGGGGTTGGAACAAAACTGCTTCTGACTAAAGAATTTGATATGTATGACACAATAGGTATAGACCTTGTTGCCATGTGTGTAAATGATCTTATTGTTTGCGGAGCAGAGCCTCTTAATTTTCTTGACTATATAGCATGTGGAAAAATAAATGAGAAAATACTAAAAGAAATTATTAAAGGTATAATTAAAGGTTGTGAAGATAGCGATTGTATCCTTGCAGGCGGAGAAACAGCGGAAATGCCTGATGTTTACAAGGAAGATGATTATGACCTTGCAGGTTTTTGTGTGGGAATCGTAGAAAAAGATAAAATGCTACCTAAAAAAAATGAAATTAAAAGAGGTGACGTAATACTTGGTCTGCCGTCATCAGGAATTCACTCAAATGGATTATCACTTGCAAGAAAAGTAATAGGTGAAAAAGATAAAGTGGGCAGAGCAACTCTTTTAAGGCCAACAAAAATCTATGTCAAAGAACTAAAAAAACTCATCTCAACAGATATGATCCTTTCAGCTGCTCATATTACAGGCGGGGGACTTGAGAGTAATCTAAAGAGGACAATACCAAACACTTTAAGCACCAGTTTTAACTATTCTTCATGGAAAACTCCGGATATTTTTAAAAAAATAATGAAAGATGGCGGAATAGCAGAATCAGAAATGCGAAAAGTTTTTAATATGGGTATTGGAATAGCCCTTGTCGCTCATAAGGAAAATGTAAATAACCTTCTTTCGTTTGCAAGAAAAGAAAGAATCGAAATAAATGTTATTGGCGAATTAAGGTAAATGGCACGACTTGCGGTATTTACTTCCGGCAACGGTTCAAATTTTCAGGTTATTGCCGAAAAAATACTAAAAACAAAGCATACAATACCATGCATGATATGCGACAGGAAAAAAGCATATTCATTTGAGCGGGCAAAAAATCTTGGAATAAATAGCTACTATGTTTCATATTTTGAAAAAACTAAAGAATCTGCAGAGGAAGAAATCATAAAAATAATTGAAAAAGAAAAAGTCGATATTATTGCTTTGGCTGGATTTATGAGGCTCCTGTCGCCCATGTTTGTAGAAAAATATAAAAACAGGATTGTAAATATCCATCCATCACTTTTACCTAAATACCCCGGAACTCATGCTATTGAAAAAAGTTATGCGTCTGACGACAGAGAGCTTGGCATCACAGTACATTATGTAGATAGTGGAATGGATACCGGGCCGGTCATAAGGCAAGAATCTTTTATAAGAAATATTTGCGAACCTATTGAAGAAATCGAAAAAAAAATACATAACCTTGAGTATGCGACATATCCGGAAGTAATAGAAAATCTTTTGGATTCTTGCGCAGGAGGTAATAATTGAAAGTTCTGGTTTTAGGAGCAGGGGCAAGAGAGCATGCAATTACATGGAGTTTTTCAAAAAGTAAAAGCATTACAGGTCTTTACGTTGCTCCCGGAAATGCAGGTACCGATGATATAGCAGAAAATATTCCTGACATTGATCCCTGCAATAGTCAAATGGTAATAGATATATGTAAAAAATATGGGATAGATTATGTTTTTGTTGGCCCCGAAGCGCCACTTGCCGCAGGTGTTGTTGATGAGCTGCAGGCAGCAGGAATAGGAGCTATAGGGCCGCACAAAGCTGCTGCAATGCTTGAATCAAGCAAGGCTTTTTCAAAAAACTTCATGCATAAATATAATATCCCTACAGCATCTGCCATTGAAATCGATTCTCCTAAAGAATTTGAAAATGAGATAAACGCAAGAAATGGAAAAATTGTAATAAAGAAAAGCGGGCTTGCAGCAGGAAAAGGGGTCCTTGAATCTGATGATAAGGCAAAACTTCTTGAATTCGGGCTTGATATTTTAAAAAACGACAAATTGCTTATTGAAGAATATCTTGTAGGCTGGGAAGTCACAATATTTACGTTTTCCGATGGCAAAAATTATATAATCCTCCCTCCATGCGCAGATTTTAAAAAAGCTTATGATGATGATAAAGGCCCCAATACCGGTGGAATGGGCGCAATATGCCCTGTACCTTCCCTTTCAGCTCAAATGCTTGAAACAATAAAAAAAGAGATTATTGAGCCTACTTTTAAAGGTATGGCAGATGAAGGGCTTAGCTATAAAGGGATTCTCTATTTTGGACTTATGATCACAGCTCAGGGGCCAAAGTTACTTGAATATAATGTAAGATTCGGGGACCCGGAAGCGCAAGCTCTTATCCCTCTTATTCTTTCGGATTTTGGCGATTTCTGCGAAGCCATTATACAGGGTGATATAAAATCTTTTCCTTTGAAAATATCTACAGATACAGCTATATGTGTTGTAATAGCAGCAGGTGGCTATCCAGGTGAATATGAAAAAGGGCTTCCTGTAGATTACCTCCCCCGTTTTAAAGAAAAATATGTTGTTATTTTTCACGCATCTACCAGGTTTGATGATGAGAATAATGTAGTAACTAACGGTGGCAGGTGTTTTTCTGTAGTAGGACTTGGGCAGGATATAATTACTGCAAATAAAAATGCGTATGTTGCAGCAGAGGAAGTTTATTTCAAAGACAGTTTTTACAGACACGATATTGGGAAAAAATTCTTTGAGAGAGAGATTTAAAGTCAAGAACAATATTTCATTTTTGGTTCAGAACCTATTTAACAGATTGTTCTCCTGATTGCTGCCTGATAACTTCATAAAGCAATATGCCGCACGCTACAGAGACATTAAAAGAATCAACACGCCCGTAAGACGGTATTTTTATAAGACCATCGCATTTTTCCGCAAGAAGCCTTGAAATACCTTTCCCTTCACTTCCAAGAATAAGAGCTATTCTCCCTTTTAAGTCCTGTATCATGCATGGTTTCCCATCCATATCAGCCCCATATACCCAGAAGTTGTTTTTCTTTAAAGCATCTATGCTTCTGGCAAGATTATCCTCTATAACAGAAACATATTCTGATGCGCCTGCAGATGTTTTTCTTACAGTTGCGTTTTCACCTGCGCTCCTTTTTCCAGGTATTATGACAAGATCAACAGCAAACTGGTCTGCGGATCTTAAAATAGCTCCAAAATTATGCGGGTCTGTTATTCCATCAAGAAGCAGGACAATTGAGTTATTTTTATTTATTATATCCAGGAAATTTTTTAAAGACTGATGCTTTACTCTGCTGTTTCTTTTGGCAGACAACAGAAGAACTGCTCCTCTGTTATCACTATCGTTTGAAAAAGAATCAATTTCTTTTTGATCTGTTTTTATAACTTTGACTTTTTTTTCATGCGCAATTGCTGCAATAATATCATGCCGTTTATGCTTTCCGGTTATATAAAGCTTGCCCCTATTTTTGTCGGGGCAGGCAGATAGAGTTAAGTTTTTCAAAGCCTCTTCTATAGCATGAAATCCTGTAATTGCTTCCATAACCAAGAAAAAATATTACCTATAACGTCTTACAAAATCAATTACACCATCATTATTTGTAGAGCGCTCAATTCTTACAACATAAACACCTTCTTCAATATAGATCCACATATCGATTTGGCCGTCAGAATTGCTATCTATCTCTTTTCTGACAAGTACGCCATTCTCATAATAGAAAAAAGTGTCCATAACACCATTGAAATTAGAATCAATTGATTCAAAAATCTTGTTTCCGCTTGCATCTGTTTCAAGAAAATAATCAATTACGCCGTCAAAATTATTATCAGCCTCTACTATGAGTCCGCCATCTGATTTTAAGTAAATCCATCTGTCTACCCGGCCATTGTTGCTTCTAATTTCCTCGCTTATAAGCTCTCTGGAAAATGCCGAAAAAGCTGTAAAAAAAAGTATAAATAATATAATAATATTTTTATATTTTATCATAATAAATCTATCGGTATTGCAGGATAATTCTTAAATCAATATCATAGCTGATTATGAATGTTGCTGTAGTAATCCCCCCTGTTGAAGATTTTTACTTTTCGCAGCGCAGATTTGCTTCACTTGGAGCCATCAAAGGGGCAGAAATATTGACTAAAGCTGGTTTTAATACAAGTATTTTTGATTTTACAAAAGGGGCTAAGCATAAAATAGAGATACCCAAACCAATAAGTTATCTTAATAAGTATATAATGCCGGAAGAAAGAGGGAGTTGCTCTTTTTTTACATCTTATACTCATTTTGGGTATGATATAGATAAATGCGTTTCTATTATTGCTGCAGGGAATTATAGCGCTGTGTTTGTCTCTCTTTTTGCGTATTGTTATGCAGATTCAGCAATAACTTTTGCAGCAAGTTTTAAAAAAATAAAGCCGGGCATTAAAATTATTGCCTGCGGCGCAGGTGTTTCTGTATTTCCTGAATATTTTAAAGAATATTTTGATTTTGCGATTACTGGCGAGGCTGAGATTTTTTTTGATTGGTATACGCGTACGCGGGCAGACTTGGGAGAAATCATTGCTTCGGGTATTTCTCGCGATTCTCGCGGTCCACACAATTCGCGCGATTTTATCCTTCCTGAAAGCAGATTCAGGGAATGTCACACCAAAGCAGGAGATTTTACCCCATCAGTTGGGATAGCATATACAGATAAAAATAGTCTCTGCGTTTCGCTCATGCTTTCACGCGGGTGTTTTAAAAAGTGCAGGTTTTGTTCTAATTTTATTACACATGGAAGAGGTTTTAGAAAATCAGAGCCAACAGCATTAAAAGAAACTCTTGCAAGCATGAAAGCTGTTTTTGAAAATCATAAAAATAAAAAAATATTTATAAATATCGAAGATGATAATATGCTTTGCGACAAATCTGTTTTTTTAAAACAACTTGAAATAATAAAAGAATTTTTTATCAAAACCGGGGCTCCGGCGGAGAGAGTATTTTTTTCTGCAGAAAACGGTCTTGACTATATGCTTCTTGATGAGGATATATGCACTACGCTTATAAATGATTATAATTTCAGGCAATTTAATTTTACACTAACATCGTCAGATAAAGACGTTACTGAATCTCAAAAAAGGGAATATGATTTGGGAAAGCTTAAAAAAATTCTTTTTCTGCTTGAGGCAAAAAAAGTTCCTGCTGTAACATATTTTTTAGCTGGGCTTGATTCTGATTCTCCGGAAAAAACAGTAGATTCTTTGCTTTTTCTCGCAAAAACTCCGGGTATTTCGGGTATTTCCATGTTTTATGCTGTGCCTGGGCTTTTGGGATTTAATACAAATCAATTCCTGGATAATATTGTTCCAGTGCTATGCAGAGGGAGTTCTGCATTCCCATGGAATAATACACTTTCCACAAAGCAGCTTATAACAGCATTCAGAATTTCAAGAACAATCAATTTTCTTAAAAAAGGAGATGATTTATCCGGAAGTAACGACCAGGCGCTCAGAAAAAGAATACTTCAGCAAAAAAAGCTCTTTACCCTTACAGCGGATAACTCTATAGTGGAACCAAAAGAAGTTGATATGGAAATGGTTGAGATGTTTTTTGCATCATACTAAAAAACCGAGCGCAAACAGCAGCGTGCCAATACAAACATCGCGGGACCTGTGTGTACGAAAAAAAGGACACCCTCCAGAGGCGCCTCCCTTTTTTTTCCGCACACCCGCCCGCGCGCGTCATTGCGCGGTGCCATTAGACGCCGAAACAACCCAGCCCCAGCCCTTACTGCTATCCAAATAATCAGCCTCACACGAAGCTGGTTATTCCCCGTTCAATCAAATCCAACAGCAGTAGTGCCATCCCAGCTTATATTAACTCCCGCTCCTGCTGTAATTTCTCTTCTTCTTGCTGGTGTTGTAGAAGTAAGACTCACAACATGCCCCATGTTGTCTATTATACCGCCAGCATTGTCTCTCACCACATTTCCATTTACAGTATCATCAGCAAAACCTGTTATAACAGAATTACCGGTTTTTGAAAAAGTTCCATCGTTATTAATAGCAATACCACCACCTGACTGTCGCGCTATATTAGAAGTGATACTCCCGCCTGCCATGTTAAAAGTTCCTTGAACTAATACACCACCACCACCAGCATTCGAAGTATTCCCAGTGATAGTTCCGCTATTCATATTAAAAGTTGAGTTACTGCTAACTACCACACCGCCGCCTTGTGAACCAGCAGTGTTTCCGCTGATAATTCCACCATTCATAGTAAAGGCTGAGTTACTAGCAGTCGTTACACCGCCGCCTCGTTGAGAAGCTTCATTTCCGCTGATTTCTCCTCCTTCCATAATAAAAGAAGAATTTGCGCCTAATTGTACTCCGCCAACAGCTCCTATCTGGCTAGTAGTATTGCCTGTGATAATCCCGTTTTTTAATATGAGTATTCCATCGGTTTGTACGAAAATAATTGCAGTGCTAATGTTATCACCAGCATGTCCATTCTGTCCACTTCTCCGCCCATTTAAAGTTAAGTTCCCATCTATAACAAGCTTCTGTCCACCACCGACCCTGAGCATACCACCATTAGCATCAGCTGTATTAAGTGTACCGTTTCCTGTAAGTGTTATAGCAATATTCTCTGCCAAGCCAAAACCTGTGTCACCGGTTAAAGCTGCAGTTAGCGGCGTTATACCATCGATGTTACCAGTAATATTTATAACATAGTTCTTGCCATTTCCACCGGTTCTGATACTGTCAAGAGCAGAGTTAAATTCTTCAATACTTGCAACATTCATTCTGACAATACCGCTACCAATACCCGCATCTTTGGATTCATCATCTTTGGATTCATCATCTTTGGATTCATCATCTTTGGCAAGAATCCACGCTACCATGGGATTAGGACAAGAAATAAATATGCAGGCAGAAGAAAGGAGTAACATTATTGCGAGTAACGTATAAATTCTTTTACTTAAAAGAAGTTTGTTTGCAACAATCATGCCAGGCGAGTCAAAACTATTGATTTTTTTGAAAAAACCCTTTCCCATACATTCTAATGTACAACATGGTTTTTGGGCTGTCAATGTTGATTTTTATCAATATAATACAGCCCCAACTTGAGGTCGCAACTTGCGACCTCAAGTTGGAAGTCTCAAATTGTGACTTCAAAGATTCACACTCTTTTTCTGTCAACTGAAACATAAATTCGAGCAGGAAATAGTTATATAGAATTTTATATTAATCAGACTTAAAACCTATTTTTCGTTTTGGCTCCGGAGGAGTTTCAATCATATTATTCAATGTGCCTATAATTTCATTGATTATTGCCGCATGTTCTACAAAATTGTGACTTGTGTCGTCTATGTGCAACATTAAGACTTTTTCTAAATCAACCAATTTTTCATGTGCTGGTTTGGTAATATAACGCCGCATATCTATGAAAGCTTTGACAATTGCTACATTTATTTGTATAGCAACTTTGCTGCTCAAAACAGAAGATAACATTATTACGCCGTGCTCAGTAAAAACAAAAGGAAGTTTACGCCGCCCTCCCCAACTTGAAGTCACAATTTGTGACTTCAAGTTTGAGGTCGCAAATTGCGATCCCAAGAAATCATACTCTTTTGCTGTCAACTGAAACATGAATTCAGGCGGAAAACGTTCTATATTGCGCTTGACCGCCTGATTCAGCACCCTTGTTTCCACTTGGTAAATTTTACTCAAGTCCATATCCAGCATGACCTGATATCCGCGTATTTCATAAATCATTGATTTTATACTTTGCAATTCATTCATTTTTGTTCTCCACACCTTATAACTGCATAAAGATGCATGGCGCTTCAGATTTTTCATGAAATTTTTTAATAATACGTGAAAATCTGCACAAATCAGCAGCTATTTTTATTTAGCCGATGTTATTGATACAGCTTCCCTTCCCTGTCATGTCCATTCCATTGAAAAACAGAACCCATCCATAGTATAGTATGTCATGCTCAGGTATATTGATAATATAATACCCCGCCCTGACCACAAGGTTATTTTCTCAAGGCTTGGCTATAAGCAAAATCAAACAGAACTTGATGAAGCAGCCAGAAAAGAGATCATAAGCTGGATAAACGAAGCAGCATCTCTTGTGAAACTTAGAGGTGTTACGCTGGAATGTAATTTAGATACAACAGATGATGGGAAAATTCTGATATATCCCGAAAGCAGCAGGAGAGAAAAAATCGAGATAACAAGTAGCTCGTTTTACAAATTTATCTCCGGAGCAAAGAAAATTCTTGTAATTGGAATAACATGCAGTAATCAGATAATGGATCTTATAGAAAAAGAACAGAAAGAAAATATGACAAAAGCTGTTGTTTTTGATGCAGCAGCAGGTGAAATTGTAGATAGCGGGCTTGATTATATTGTATCCTTTTATAATAAAGAACTTATAAGAAAATCAGAAAAACTTTTTTCCAAAAGATTTTCTCCGGGATATGGAGACCTCTCTCTTGAAACGCAAAAAGTTTTTTATGATTTGCTTGAGATGAAAAAAATCGGAGTTGATATAACACCAGGTTTTATGCTTATACCGCAAAAATCGGTTATTGCGCTAACAGGGATTTCTTAAATACTGATATTTAGATAAGGAAAAAACATGGCAGATAAAAAAATATTTTTGGAATTGCTTAAAAATAAAATTCTTGTTCTTGACGGAGCAACAGGAACAGAGTTGCAGAAGCGGGGTATGCCGAGCGGAGTATGTCCGGAAATATGGGCATCTGAAAACAAGGAAGTCCAAAAAGCAATATATAAAAGCTATTCAGATGCAGGGTCAGACATAATTTACACATGCACATTCGGAGCAAACTTTTTCAAACTTTCGCAATACGGAAGAACCGATGTAGAAAATATAAATTCCATTCTTGCCCAAATGGCAAAGGATGCGGTAGCAGCTGGTAAAAACACATTTGTCGCAGGTGACATTGGCCCTACCGGGCACTTTGTTGACCCTTTTGGCGAAATTGATTTTGAAGATGCTGTAAAAATGTTTAAGCGCCAGGTAAAAGGGCTTTTGGATGGAGGGTGCGATCTTTTTGTAATAGAAACACAAATGGATATCCAGGAAGCGCGCGCAGCGTTAATCGCTGTAAAAGAACTTACCAATGCTTTTACAATAGTAACAATGACATACGAACCCGAAGGGAGAACACTTAATGGAACATCGCCGGAAGCAGCTCTGGTTACGCTCCAAAGCCTTGGGGCAGATGCTGTTGGCTGCAACTGTTCAGCAGGGCCTGTTGAAATGTTAAAAATAATAGAACGGCTAAAACCTGTTTCAAAGATTCCTTTGGTTGCAAAGCCAAATGCAGGGATGCCTAAAATCATTGATGGCAAAACAGTTTTCCCAATGGGAGCAGAAGAATTTTCATTATTCGCAGAGCCTTTTGCAAGAGCAGGAACAAATATTATTGGTGGATGTTGCGGCACAACTCCGCAGCACATAAATCTGCTTGCAAAAGAACTTGCAAAACATAAACCTGTTTTGCCTGTAGCCAAAGATATTATTACCCTTTCAAGCGCAACAGAAGCCCTTATCTTAAACAAAAAATCCTCTTTGCAAATAATAGGGGAACGGATAAACCCTACAGGAAAGAAAAAACTCCAGGCAGAACTTCTGGAAGGCAAGTTATCTCTTGTACGCAAAATGGCAATGGAACAAGAAGCAGCTGGTGCAAATCTTCTTGATATAAATGCAGGCATGCCCGGAATCAATGAAAAAGAAACAGTAATAAAAATAATAGATATGCTTGTGCCATGGTGCAAGCTCCCTCTTGTAATAGATTCAGTTTCCCTGGAAGTAACAGAAGCAGCTCTCAGAAAATACCCTGGAAGAGCTCTTATAAATTCAATATCAGGTGAAAAGGAAAAAATCGAAAAACTTCTGCCTGTTGCAGCAAAGTATGGGGCTATGTTTATCCTTTTGCCTATTGCTGACAATGAACTTCCTGAAAATGCCGAAAAAAGGGTTGAAATCATAAACGATGTTTTCAAAAGCGCGGAAAAATTGGGATTCACAAAAAACGATATAATTATTGACGGTCTTGTTATGACTGTTTCATCAAACCAGCAGGCTCCGGCAGAAACTCTTAAAACAATAAAATGGGCAGCAGAAAACGGATTTTCTTCGTTAGCTGGTCTTTCAAATGTTTCGTTTGGGCTGCCGGAGAGAAAAAGGATAAACTCTTCTTTTCTTTCAATGGCTGTTGCAAACGGGATGTCCCATGTAATCGCAAATCCAGGAGAAATCGAGTTGATGTGGGCAAAGTACTCATCAGACCTTCTTACAGGCAAAGATAACGATGCATTATCATATATTAAATTTGCTTCTGAAAATCCAGATATTGATACACTGCCAGTAAAAAAAGAGAGCCCTGAAAAAAAACCGGGCAATTTAAAAGAAACATTATCCGGAAAAAATCCTGTTTACAATTGCATTGTGTCCGGCAACAGGGATGATATTATAGATTTTGTTAAAACAGCTCTGGAGAACAACACAAAACCTTCTGATATTCTGGAAAAAACAATGGTTCCTGCGATTATGTATGTTGGCGAATTATATGAAAGCAAAAAATATTTTCTGCCGCAGCTTATTGCAAGCGCAGAGACAATGAAAAAAGGGTTTTCAATACTTGAGCCACTTTTAAAAGATAAAAATTCAAGCGCAAAAGGGAAAATACTTTTCGCAACTGTGGAAGGGGACATACACGATATTGGGAAAAACATTGTAATACTTATGCTGCGCAATTATGGTTTTGATGTAAAAGATCTTGGCAAATCTGTACCAGCAGAAGAAATTATAAAAATCGCAAAAGAATTTAAGCCCGATATTATTGCGCTCTCTGCGCTTATGACAACAACAATGGTAAAAATGCCGGAAGTTATTGCGCTTGCAAAAAAAGAAGGGATTGAATCGCTGTTCATGGTTGGCGGCGCTGTTGTCACAAAAGAATGGGCAGAGTCAATAGAAGCATCTTATTCAAAAGATGGAGTTGAAGCTGTTAAAGTTGCGTCAAACCTTATGGTACGAGAGTAAATCTGTTTATAAAGCTACTTCACCTACCCCAAACAAATTTGCGGAGCAATGGATTCTGTACCGACGAAAGTCAGTATCTAGTGTAAGGATTGGTGCAAACCTTCGGGGTATACTTCGTTACTCTTCCTTAAAAAGCTCTACGACTTCTTCCGGAGTTTGGGCATTTAAAAGCAGGCGGCAAAAACTCTGCGATCTTGTAATTCTCGCAATTTCCGCAAGAGCTTCGATATGCGGACCAGATTGGCTTGGCTGAGCAAGGAGCAGGAAAAAAAGCTTCGATGGTTCACCATCAAGAGAATCAAAGTCAACACCGTCGGGAGCAATACCTATGGCAAGCACAAGGTTTTTTACTTTTTCTGTTTTCGCGTGCGGAACAGCAATCCCTTTTTCAAGTCCAGTGCTTCCCATGTTTTCCCTTGCAATAACAGCTTTAAAAGCACTTTCGGAATCGCTTAATTTTCCAGCTTTATCAAGAACATCGATAAGCTCTCTGATTATTTCGGTTTTTGTACTTGATTTTAATGGTACTCTAACAACATTTGTTGCTATCAAATCTACTATTGCCATTTTTTTTCCATCCTTATAGTTAAAAGCTATTATACATTATCTGAGCTTATTGTAAAGCTCTAAAACCCTTTCATCATCTTTTACAATTATAACAGAACAGTTGACACTTCTCATTGCTCTTTCAGCTTCATTATAAAGTTCATCACGTCTGCTTTGTATTTTTGAAAGTTCGCCAATTATAAAAAGATCTATCTCATATTCTTTTGTAAAATTTTTTATTTCAACATTAATGCTTCCGCTTAATTTAAAAACTTTAGCATTTACCCCCTTATCTGCAGCCAAATGCCTTACATGATTCAAATACTTGTCTGCATCTGAATCAAGATCTTTTTTATATTCTTCCTCTTCTTCCTTAAGAAATATTTTTGCACTTACAAGGTCGTTCAATGCCCTTGTATTTACAACATACAGAACATGGAATTCCGCCTCTGTAGCTCTTGCAAGGCATATTCCATATTGGGCAGCGATGATCGATTTTTCGCTTCCATCAACATAAACCATTATTTTTTTTACAGGTCCATCCATTAAATTCTCCTGAATTTAGGGTAAGTATCAATCAATATACAGTATATTGATCAATATTACATTATTAAGAACTAGTCATCCACTAACAAAAATTTCGCTTTCCTGACTGCCCGACTGACCCATAGATAGCCAATTATTACAGTCAGCTAATTGAGATTACTAATTTCAAGCCTTTTCTTCTCAAGCCTCTGTTTTGTCATTTTAAGAAGTATGACCATATCTCGCTCATTTTCTTCAAGCCTATTTTCTATATATTTTACAGTCTCTTGAAGATCCGGTATAGCAATTTTTTCAAGAGCATTAACTTTTTTAATGGTTTTTTTAACTTCTTTTGCCAATCTCATTATAGATATTTTGAGTTCTGCCAATTTCCCCATTACCTTAACTACAGCTTTAAATTCGCCCAGGGAATTATCTGTCCAAAAACTTGTTCCCATAAGGCTGTAATAAGGCGGATAATCTTCAAAAGTTGTATCAACTACTGGTAATGGCACTCCCATTATTTTTCTCTGAGATATTTTTAGATTGCTTTCTATATTGATTGCGCTTGCGACCTGATAAAGCTTAAGCTTTCCCATATCCAACACTGCATACTCAAGAGTGCGATAAGCTTCTGCCAATGCTCTTTCAACTTTTTCTTCATGGTCTACAGCTTGCTCAACAAGGTTTAAAAGCTCTAAAACCAAAATATTTCTCTTTTGGTCAAGAAGCTCATGGCCAAGTTTTGCGAACTTTAGCTCATTTTTGAGAGAAATCATATTACTTTTTGTAGGCGCTACATTTCTCATTATCTTCCGTAATATTTTTCAATCTCTTCGTCTGTAACTCTATGAAGTTCTTCGCGAGGAAGAATATTCAAGCACTGCCAACCTTTATCAAGAGTTTCTTCTATTGTTCTATCTTCATTCATTTTTTGTGAAACAAAAGTTCTTTCAAGAGCCTCACCAAATTCCATATATTGATGGTCAAGAGGAGTAAGCTCTTCTTCACCAATAACAGAAGCAAGGTTTCTTACATCTTTTACATAGCTATATGCTGCGAAAAGCTGACTTGCAAGGTGGGGATGATCTTCCCTTGTCATGCCTTCGCCAATTCCATCTTTCATAAGTCTTGAAAGAGAAGGAAGTCCTGCCACAGGAGGATAGATATTTCTACTATACATCTCTCTGTCAAAAACTATCTGACCTTCTGTTATATATCCTGTAAGATCCGGAATTGGATGAGAAATATCATCATTAGGCATTGTAAGAATAGGAAGCTGTGTAATTGAGCCACTAAAGCCTTTTATCATTCCTGATCTTTCATAAAGTTCTGCAAGGTCAGAGTAAAGATATCCAGGATAGCCCTTTCTTGAAGGAATTTCTCCTCTAATTGTTGAAATCTCTCTTAAAGATTCACAATAGTTTGAAACATCTGTCATTATTACAAGTACGTGCATATCTTTGTTAAATGCCAAGTGCTCTGCAAGAGTAAGAGCTGTGCGCGGTGTTATTATTCTCTCAATTGAAGGGTCATCAGCTAAGGACAAAAACAGCGCTACATTATCAAGAACTCCTGTTTCTTCAAAAGATTTTACGAAAAATCTTGCAACATCATTTTTTACACCCATTGCAGCAAAAACAACTGCAAAGTTTGTCTTGCCACCTTTTATTTTTGCCTGACGCGCAATTTGCGCAGCAAGTTCATTATGAGGAAGACCATTGCCGGAAAATATTGGGAGTTTTTGCCCTCTTATAAGGGTATTCATTCCATCTATAGCAGAAATACCTGTTTGTATAAAATCTCTTGGATATTCACGCGCTGTTGGATTTACCGGCATACCATTAACATCAAGTTCTGCTTCTGCCACAGGTAAAGGGCCATTATCTATAGGCTGACCAAGTCCATTAAAGACTCTTCCAAGCATTTTTCCACTTACCCCGAATTTAAGGGGTTCGCCCATAAAACGGACATGAGTATCAGGCATTGTAAGTCCCGAAGTTCCTTCAAAAACCTGAACACAAACTATATCTGCTGAAGTATCAAGGACAAGCCCAAGTCTTGTATTCCCTTGAGCATCTATGCACTGAACAAGTTCTCGATAACCAACTGGGTGTGTTTTTCGAATAAATATAAGCGGACCATCGATTTTGTCAATACCAATATATTCAAGCCCTGCTTTTAGCTTTTTATGCTTTTCATCCATATCAATTTTTGACATATACAGACTCCACTTTATCCATAGCGCGCTCAAGCTTTGCCATAAGTTTATCCAAAAGATTAAGATCTTCGTTTGGAACATTAAATTTCATTTTTATAATATCCTGATAAACACTCATTTGTTTAAGAGTTACCAGCGTTACACCTCTTTTTATTGTTTCTGCACCGCGTTTATAATATGTAAGAATAATTTCAAGCATTCTCATCTGTTTTTCAACAGTGGAATATCTGTCAATATTATCAAATGCATTCTGCTGTAAAAAAGCATTTTTAAACATAGTACAAGTTTCTATAATAAATTTCTGGCTGTCTGGAAGCGCATCAGGACCTACCAGCTTTACAACTTGCTGGAGCCTTACTTCCTTCTGTAAAAGTTCCATCATAAAAGCTCTGTCATCTGCCCATGTTGGCCCTGCATGTTGTTCCCACCACGGAATAACATCATAAAGATATTCAGTATAGCTATTATGCCATGATATAGCTGGATAGTGACGCGCATTTGCAAGCTGCCTGTCGAGTCCCCAGAAGCATCTTACAAACCGTTTTGTATGCTGGGTAACAGGTTCTGAAAAGTCACCTCCAGGAGGAGATACTGCGCCAATAAGCGTTACTGAACCATCTTTATCGCAAAGGGTTTTCATATAACCTGCTCTTTCGTAAAATTCTGCGATTTTTGTAGGGAGATACGCGGGGAATCCTTCTTCGGCGGGCATTTCTTCCATACGGCCCGAAAGTTCTCTTAATGCCTCTGCCCATCTTGATGTTGAGTCTGCCATAACTGCAACATGATAACCCATATCTCTGAAATATTCGGCAATAGTTACACCTGTGTATATACTTGCCTCTCTTGCAGATACAGGCATATTAGATGTGTTTGCTATAAGAACTGTTCTTTCCATAATGCTTTTCCCGGTTCTTGGGTCAATAAGATTTGGGAATTCATTGAGAACATCTGTCATCTCATTTCCACGTTCTCCGCAACCTATATAAACAATAAGATCTGCATCACACCATTTTGCTATAGCATGTTGTGTCATTGTCTTGCCAGTGCCAAATCCCCCTGGAATTGCTACGGTTCCCCCTTTAGCAATAGGGAAAAGTGTATCTATTACCCGTTGCCCTGTTATAAGAGGAATATTAAGAGGCAATCTTTCCTTTATAGGACGTGGTTTTCTTATGTGCCAATTCTGTAGCATTGTAATATTTTTATCACCATCTCTGGTTTCTATTACTGCAACAGTATCTGTTACCAGATATTCTCCCTTGGGGGAAATAGATTTGATCACTCCGGATAATCCAAGAGGAACTAATATTTTATGATTTATGCTATCTGTTTCCTGAACAGATCCTATTATTGCGCCACCATTTATAGGTGAGCCAAGCTTAATATCTTCTGGTACAAAGTTCCATTTTTTTTCTCTATTTAATGAAGAAACCTGAATACCCTTTTCGATAAAATGGCCGGAAATTTTATATATATCTTCAAGAGGTCTTTGAATACCATCATATATAGTTCCAATAAGGCCAGGCCCAAGCTCAACAGAAAGGGGCATTCCGGAACCATAAATATTATCACCGGGGCATACTCCTGTTGTATCTTCATAAACCTGAATTACAGCATTCTGACCTTCCAGCTTTATTATCTCACCAATCAAACGAGACTCAGCAACTTTTACCAATTCAAGCATCATAGCATCTGTTATGCCCATTGCTTCAATTACAGGACCATTTACTCTTTTTACTTGTCCTATTATCCGTTCTTTCATTTCGACCCTCTATAATATTCTCTGTTATGCAAAGAATTCCTTGTAAATCGTTTTCATTATTTCCGTCTGGTACCTCGTTAATCGTGTAGGCACCTGATTATTGAATGCCATCCTGTTATCACTTGATGACAAAACTATGCCCTGGGCAAAAAGGGGATTTTTTTCTGTTTTTTTAAGACTAATATTTCTACCAGTAATGGCATTATATTTTTTTTCTGTTTCCTTAAGAAAACTATCTGTCATAACCTTAAGTTCTTTTGGAGAACCATTTATAACAGCAGCATCTACCCCAAGCCCAATTGCAGCTTCCACTATCCACCCTTTTACTATCTCCGGATAAGAAGGGTCATCTGCTTTTTTTGCTATTTTTTCTTTTATTTTATTTGTAACATTAGTTACAATTTTTTCCCTGACTTTAAGTTCAATACGTTTTTGTTCCACAGATATTGCAGATAAATTATTTTTTTCTACAACTGCAACTTGTTGCGTTATTTTTTTATCTGCATCTCTTTTTATGGAGTTTATCTGCATCTCTTTAGACAGCTGCTTGTCGGAAGCTGTTTTTTTTGCATCTTCTATTATACGAGCTGCTTCCAGTTTTGCATTTTCTTCAATACCAGAAATTAATTCAGCCCTATCGCCACTGGATGTTTTCATTAATACTGTCCTTGAATGAACATTAAATTCAAACTTTAAAGCTTGATACCTATTGCGTCATTTACCATTGCTCTAATACTCGGCCTTTGTGGATCTTTACCAACCCTTCCTGGCACTTCTACAATCAATGGAAACTGTTCTGTAAAAATATACTTATCAACGACTGGTCGTATCATATCGGCAACTTTATCTTCTATGATAATGATCCCAATATTTTTGTCTTCCAAAGCTGCTTTAAATGCTGCTTCTGCTTCCCTTGGACTTTCAGCCTTGAGACCCTGTATGCCAACAAGGCCAAAACCCAAAACAGCCTCTTCATCGCCGATAACAAAATATTTCATTACTTATATTCTTCCAATAATCATAAGAGCTGTAACAAAACCAAATACTACAAGACCTTCTGCAAGCGCAATAAAAATAAGAGCTTGTGTAGCAATTTCCGGTTTTTCCGCAATAGCTCCCATTGCCGCAGATCCAACATTTGCTATAGCAATTCCAGCGCCAAGAGCGCCAAAACCAAATGCAAGCGCTGCTGCCAAAAGCCCTAATCCCACTTGAGATCCATTAGCTTGTTGTTCTGTTTTTACTTTTTCAACTCCTGTACTATCCTGTGCAAATGCATTTACACTACCTATAGCAAGCATTCCAAGAACAATAAAAGTAACTACAAGACTAAATTTTACTTTTGTTTTAAATCCTTCCTTTGGGCACATCCTTCCTCATCCTCCTTCTTTAGACCTTTCCTTTCAGCGAAATCGGGGCATAAACTTTTCCCGTACCACTAAAATATTTTGAAAAGAATTCATAATAATTTAACCTTAAAGACTGAAGTCCTGCAATGAGGCCTTCGAGTCCAATAACCAACATATTTCCTAATATCAAAATCACAATCGACCAAGCATTAAAACTGCCATCTGGAGTTGTAGTTCTTGCAATTTGGTCAAAAGCCACCATAAGGCTTACGTGAGCAATACCAAGTCCTGCAACTCGCATAAAAGAAAGTGTATTAGCAAGATAGCCAGAGAAAATTTCAAGCATCTCGGCAAACCATTCCAGCCCCCAACCCATAAATGTTCCGGCAGTAAATTTTTTCGCATGACCTTTTCTGTTATGCAGAATAAATTCAATCGGCGGCTTGAACATAAGTAGTATGACCGGAAGACCGATAAGTATAAAAAGCAAGTTCCCGTCCGGAAGATGGCTATAACCAGTTCCTACAAAATAGAAAGCTACATAAATTCCAGCTCCATAGATCCAGGCGCCCAAGATGCCTGCTTTGTCCGTGAAAAGCTTAAACCAGTTTCCTTTTGATATACAGTTTATCCAGTTAAGGATAAAACCTATGCCTATTACTGCTATACCAAAATATATTGCAATCATAAGCACATCATTAATGTTTTTTACAACCCCAGTACCCTCATAACCTACAACAATACCATGGAAGTCAAACCACAATGGCGGAAACCACCCATACCCAAAGTATGAACCAAAAAGAACACCTGTTATCATTGCAACACTACCGCACCAAATCACAAGTTGGGATACTTGATGCAAGCCTTTTCTTTTAGGATTTTTGCGGGTAGCAATAGTACCCCAAATTCCCAGAAGCAAAAGAACAAACCCATGCCCCACATCTCCAAACATAAGGCCGAACATTATAAGATACGCTACTGCAACGATCGGAGTTGGATCAATAGTTCCATATTCAGGTGTTGCATAGTTTCTGACCAGCATTTCAAAAGGAGATAAAGCTTTGGGGTTTTCCAGCTTTACAGGAACATTAAGTGGTGTACTTTTTTCCTTTTCTATATCTCTTGGATCGCTCCACTCAAGATGGCATCTCCCTTTTGTAGCTGCCATTACTTCGGTCTCAAGAGTATCTTTTTGGGAAGCAGGAAGCCAGCCCGAAAAAATCATTGTTTTACTGGTTTTACTATAGAAGGATTGCATGCTGTAAAAAAGCTCATTCATTCTTAGATTTGCCCACAAGTCGCCAAGCATTCCTTTTTTTGATGTTACAAGCTGCTTTACAGATTCATTTACTTCTTCCTGTTTTTCTTTAAGCTCAATTACTTTTGCATCTATCTCTGACTCAGCTTTTATACCAAGGTTATCTAAATTTCCGGAAAACTCTACATCTTGCCAGTCAAATTTATTTAGAATTTTTTCAACACGGCTGGAATCTCTTTTCATCGTAATAAGAAGAGTTGTTTCTGTTTTGCCTTCTTCCTTAAGTTTTATTTCCACAGAAGGGATGGGCTCTAATTCAGAAAGAAACGCCTTTTCTTTTTCAACAGGAATGGTCCCTACCTTTATGGATAAAAACATATACTTTTCTTTTAAATCAACATTTTCAAGGGTTGAAATAAGATCAAGCTGACGCTTTATTTCTTCGAGCTTATGAATTTCCTGTTGATAAAATTTTTGCTGATCTCTTACTTTCTGCAAGTCAACAGCTAATTCATCAAGAAGAATATTACATTCTTCCAGATTAACAGCGGAAAGTTTTGTAACATCAAGCTCCCTTATATCAGCAGATTGATAGTTTATAATATTAAAAAAAGATTCTATTCTTTTTCTTGTCTCTGCCATTTTATTTTGCGACACCTTAGGCGAAGCGCTGGTAATATAGGTTCCTATATCATCAGAGACATCAGTAACTTTTACAAAGTGCATAACACCTTCTTTTAAAAGTTCTTTGGTTACACTATCAACATCTTCTTCCAGAACCACTGCTGTGAGCTGGCACATTTTTGTTGTAAACATCATATTACACTCTTAATTCTTTCTTCTTCTATATTATAGTATTTTGCATTTAAAACTGTCATAATCTTTTGTATTTCACTTTTTTTCAAAATAAAATAGGCCAAGACAATTCCAATTGTAAAAGGATATCCTGTTTTCAATTTTTTTACTTCATAAAAAACTATTTGATCAAGCAGCCTGTTCAAAAGCACAAGCTTTGACTGACTATCAGAGCTTTGCGCAACAAGTATTGAAGAAAGAGCTGCATATTTTTTGCCTACAAATACCCGTAAAATCTCTGTAAAATCATGGGTAGCAAAAATTTCTTCAAGCGCTCTTTTATTAAAATGGCTGCCACGGGGAATCATATTTGCAAGGCTTTCCTCTATACTCATTTTATAGAAATCGCGAAATCTTACAAGCCATGAAATATTTTCCACATCAACTTCAATACCGAGTATTGAATTAAAAATAGTAGAATCCATCCTATCCAGTTTTTTTGCTTTTTCATAAAGTTGTTCATAAAAATATCTGTCAAGAGCTATCTCTACTGGAAAAAGATGTTTTGTAGTTTCCAACTGCAAAGCATTTTCTTTTATTATTTTCGCATATGGAGTACGTGCAAGTATACTAATGATAGCGTCTATTGAATCTACATTTATAATTTGGTCAACATTAAGATCATGATGTATTTTTTCTCTATAAAGATATCCAGTATAAGAATCAATATTTCTTTTTCTTATAACCCTGTCAAACCATAATCTTAGAGCTGCTTTTAAATTTTCGATCTCGTATTTGCGCGTTAGCCCTACTACGGCTTCACGAGTATCTTCTGCAAGATGTTTTTCAATTTCTCTGTAAGTTCCTATTTCTTTTTTATAAAGTTCAAGTTCTGCAAGCTTAAGATCACCGGTTGTGCTATAAACTTCTTCGAGTATACTAAAAGGGGTATTATGCAGAAGTCTCATTGCTTCATGAATAGATTTTGCCTTTATCATCTGTTCAAAAAAGTTGTCGTCAAGTATTTTACTTATTCGAGCCCTGAGTTTGGCATTAATAAAAGCATACTTCTTTAACTTATCCTGACCCAGCATACACTCTCTCTAACTATTCTTTTTCGTATTCAGGCTTAACCAGCATCTCGACAATAGAGTCAGCTATTTCTTCTGACTTCTCATAACTTTTTTCAAGAAAAACTAAATTTTCATCCTCAGCTTCTTTGACAGCATCCGCCAACTTATTTTCTGCTTTTTGCTTTGCAGATGTTACAGAATCCAGAACCTTTTTTTGAGACTCTTCTTTAGCCAAAACCATTGTTTGGTTATATTCAGCTTCCGCAGCTGCAATAATTTCTGCGGCTTTTTCCCTAGCCTGCTGAATAATGTCTTCGGCTGCTTTTTCTGCTTTAATAATCTCATCAAGAACTACTTTCTGCATATTTTTACTCTTAAGTTTTTTCTATCTAGTATGCAATTAAGGACTATAATAGTCAATATCATACTATTTTTTTATTTGACCACTATTTTTCTACTTGCGCAACAAATATTTAATAGATTTTTAACAATTTTTTAATATTTTGTCTATATTATAATGCCAGATTTTTGGGAAATTTTTGCCTTAAATTCGAAAAAGACTTGTTATTTCTACATAAAACTCTATATCATACTAATCATGAAATCGATAATTTTGAGGCATAGGATGACCTCAACAGTCAACAGTCAACAGTCAACAGTCAACAGTCAACAGTCAACAGTCAACAGTCAAAAAATTATACACACCATGTAAATAATCGTGTCAATCACATACATCTTTTAAATTTATTTTTTTCACAAATTTTTTTTATTCTCATTCAAAAAAACAGCTGGGACTCTGCTTGCGTGTGTGTGCAGAAAAACCAGCTTTTTTTATATCACCGGTTTTTGTTGGTGCAGGTCTTGCTCATGAGGGCGGGCTAATCTTTGCGGATACCTGCTCTTGTCAACAATGCTGGCAGTGGGGGTAGCAGAAAAAGGGGTTTTCTTGTGAAGAATTTTATTAAACTTTTTGGGGTTATTGTTCTGGCGGTAATAATTGGATTTACAATAACAGCCTGCGACAATAGTGGCGACGACAACAACACTGGCGGCCTAACAGTTGGAGCCACCAATGGACGCTTGACCATTACTGGACTTCCAGATGGCAGCTTTGTTTTTGCAGTTGGATATGATATGGCTCATGGCAATAGTGGGCTTTTTGCTGCTACCAACGTCAGCAATAATTGGTCTATTACCGGCGGGCAAGTTTCAGGCGGAACTGTTACCTTAAATGTCTGGAGAGAAAGCATAACAGCTCTTAGCAATTATAACGGAACTGGCGAAGCTCAGTTTGACATGGTAATTGTTGCAAATAAAGCCACCATTACACTAGCCGAGATTTATGCATTCTATGATTGGCATCCCGAAAATATTAGCTCCAAACCTTCCTGGCTTGTAGATATAGGAAGGGTTCATGTTGATTCTTTCGTTAGTGGTATAGGCAGCGGGACATTTGTAGAAGGTTTCGTAACAGTTGGAGCTACTGATGGACGCCTTACTATTTCCGGGCTTCCAAATGGCAGCTATGTTCGTGCTTGGGGATATTTGCCATGGCCTATGGCTGGCTACCTTTTTGCTGCCGACGCCATCCACAGCAATTGGTCAGTTACCGCAGCAGGCCCAGTTTCAGGAGGAACCGTTACTCTAAAAGTCTGGAGAGAGTTCAGTAGATATGTGTATGGTAATTATGACGGGGATGACGATGCTGTCCGGTTTGATCTACTTGTTACAAATAAACCCTCCATTACAAGATTGGATCTCTCTGCTATTGATGATTGGCAATTCGGCACTGCTCCCAGACCTGCTTGGCTTATAGCTATGGGCAAAGTATATGCTTCTTTTACCAACGGAATAGGCAGCGGAACATTTGTGTCGACGAATCCTTAATTAAAAAAATTGCCTCTGACAACAAGCAACCCCTTTTCGCTTTTTGGCGACCAGGGTTTTGCTTGGGATTATTGTTCCAGGCACAATTCAAAGCACAAGATATAAGACGTTACCATACACTAGCGAGGGCATTCAATGAATTGGAAAATTAAAGCATTTATACAAAATATTGTGGCATTTTTACCGGAAAAAATATCATACGAAGTGTATTTCAAAATACAAAGACATTTAGGGAATCTTAAAAAAGACCCTAACTCAAAGTTATGCAAAGACTTGAATAATTCTTTGGTCTCTATTTCGCAAGCTGTTGATGTGTTAAAAAAAATAAGGCGGCATAGTTATGATATTAATGGAAAAATATTTTATGAAGTAGGAACTGGGCGCTTTCCATTCTTCCCTATCGTTTTTTGGCTTTGCGGTGCTGAAAAAATAATAACAGTTGACTTGAATCCTTATGTGAGGGATGAATTAATTGAAGATATGTTGTGTTATATATATAAAGAAGAAGATAAAATAAAAAATATTTTGGGTGATTTTTTAAATATAAAAAGGGTTAATATATTACTGGACTTCATCAAATCAAAAAAAACAAATAAGAAAGATTTTTTTAAATTATGCCACGTAGAATATATTGCGCCAGGAGATGCTGCCAAAACAAATTTACCTGCGAACAGTATAGACTACCACATATCACATTTGGTATATGAACATATTGAACTAAATATTATTCGTGATATTTTAATCGAGGGTAATAGAATTATAACTGAAGGTGGATTATTCATAAATATTATTGATTATGCGGATCATTTTGCGTATACGGATAAAAATATATCATTGATAAATTTTTTAAAGTACAATGAAAAAACATGGAAAAAATATGCAGAGAATAAATTTATGTATTTAAACCGCCTAAGGCACGATGATTTTATAGAATTATTTAGATCTGTTGGTCATAAATTTGTGGAGATAGAAACCCATCAGAATGAAAGTTTAATTGATCTTTTAGAAAGTGGAAAAATAAAATTGGATACAAAATTCGCGAAAAAAGAGAAAGACATATTGTCAATAATAAAAGGGGAATTTACAACAAAAGCAAGCCCCTGCTTATGAAGCGCCAAGATAAAGAACCACGATTAGCAGAACAATTGCAGCCCCTGCCAGACATAACTTCAAGCTGTAACCAAGGGTGCTGAACACAGTTCTAATTTTGTAGTCTTCCAAATGACCGCTAATGTCTTTCATTATTTTCTTTGGCTGGTTGTTTAAATTAATAATATAACGCTTGCCGCCTTCTTCCAATTCTATCATGCGGGCAGTCATGGTATTAAAAAAGCCATTGATATCTTTCATTTTTTCACTCACCCAGTCTCTTTGCAATTTTATGCGCCAGAACTTTTTGATGATGACAAAAATTTTATATCCTACCATGGACACACCAGAGACAATGCTGCCTATTGTTCTTGCAAGCATTGCGCAAATAAACGGCAGGATAACCATCAACAATGGTCTATATATTTTCTCCTCAATGTCGATCCATGCTGGCCAACGATTGACATAGATCGAACGCCCCTTTTCATCTTTTGCCATAAGACAACAGCGAACTATTAAGATGTAAACGATTATACCAATTGCAAGAGATGGCAAAGCTCCCAAAAGAGTCGGCGCATCGAAAAAAGATACATTAGTATAAAAATCTGTTCCCAACATAAAATTTTGCCCGAATTTTGCTATCGGTATCATAAGCGCAGATGGCCTAAAGCCAAGAATTGGCAGAGTTAACGCGCTGAACACTAAAACAGCAGCGCTCCCTGTTGCAATATATTTTTTATTAAGTAACGTCATTTTAGCATCGTCAAACTGGTTTTTTTCCAAAAATAGACAAATGAAAATCTTTATCATATAAGCAGTAGTTAATCCGCCTGTCAGTATGAAGATACCTTCCAGAGATTGAAAAAATGTAGAGATGATTGAATAATCAGCAAAGCTTTCAATATGATAAGCAATGCTTTTTTGAAGCAGTTTTTTGCTTATATACCCGCTCCAGAGGGGAATTCCTATGATGCTAAGCGCACCCATAAGAAAGCTGAATGTTAAAAGAGGCTTGCCTCGCCCAAATCCGCGCACTTTGTTAAGATCAAGTTCGTGCAGGTTTACATAGACCACGCCGGCAACGAGAAATAATACCAGTTTTATCAGCGAATGGTTAACCATGTGAAGCATTGTTCCCTGTATGGCCAAAGGAGCATACTTGGCTGACAATACACATTGCATTCCTATGCCAACCATGATAAAGCCTATCTGCGACACAGACGAGCAGGCGAATGTACGCTTGAGGTCAATAGAGAATAACGCCAGAAGTGCGCCTGTGAACATACCAGCCACACCCAGAATGAGCATTGCCATTCCCCAGTTGTAATCCTGATAAAAAATAAGTGCGCTCATTATAATAATGCCAAAAATGCCTGTCTTGGTTAATACTCCGGATAAAAGCGCGCTTGCAGGAGCAGGCGCTACTGGGTGGGCATTGGGAAGCCAGATATGTATTGGATACATACCTGCTTTACCGCCAAAGCCAACCAGCAAAAAGGCAGCTGCCACATAAAGCATTGTTTTATTTCCTTCAAAATTACGCGCAGCTTCAAATAACGCAGAAATCTCAGTTGTTCCAAACAGATTGCTTATTATGAAAATCCCGAAAATCAGCGCAAGCCCACCAATAACTGCCACAGCCATATATGTGTTAGCTGCCTTGATTGTAGCAGGTCTTTCATCATGTACAACCATTACATAGGAAGAAAATGACATAATCTCAAAGAACAGGAAGGTTGTTACAAGATCTGCTGACAGGAATGTACCCATTGTCCCGCCGAGAGTCAGCATGGAGAAGAAATAATAACGATTGCGGTTTCTATAATGAGCAAAGTATTCACGGGAAAACAGTGTTGTCATTGCCCACATAAACGCTGTGATAATGGCATAAATAGCGCGGAATCCATCCATTTTCAAATGGATTTTATAGCCCATGAAACCGAACCATTCAAACACAGGTGGATTACTATTATTGGCAGCACTGGCGGCAATAATAAGCACCACGAAAAGCTCTAAAAGTACAGCAAAACATGCGAAATAATCACGGATATCTTTACTGCGCCTGCCGATCAGGTAGCAGATAAATGCCGCGATTATTGGCCATACAACAATAAATAAAAGCCCATGATGCCCTATCATACTTTATTCACTTCCTCTAAAATAATGCAAATGCAATTCTATCTATAAAATTCATTAACGGAGTGGGAAACATTCCGAAAAAGATACAACATACCGAAAGAATTATCAGCGGCACAGTCATAAGCTTGACTGGCTCGGTGTTTTTCAGATTTTTGTAGTCAAAATCTGCGCCAGGGAAAAATGCATTGGCAAAAATCGAGATAAGATACCCGGCAGTCAAAAGCGCGCTTACAAGCAGCACTCCTGCGCCTATTGTGCCCAGTAACGGATAACTTGACATAATTCCAGCCATTGCAAGGGACCATTTGCTTATAACACCAGCAGTCGGCGGGATACCCACCAGTGCTACAGATGCAATGGTAAAGCACCACATTGTTATTGGCATTGACTTGCCAACCCCTTTAAGTTCGTAGACATAAGTTTGATGCGTCATATATATAACTGCGCCCGCTGCAAGGAACAAAATATTTTTAATAATTGCATGGAAAACAATATGCAGCATTGCCCCTTCGAAGCCTAAAAAACTCAAAATCGTAAAACCAAACAGAATATAGGAAACCTGGCTGACAGTGGAATAAGCCAACCTGCGCTTTAAGAGTTTTTCTTTATATGCAAGCATTGAACCCATAAAGACTGTGAGCAGCGTCATACACATAAGAGTTATCTGTACCCAGCTTCCGTATATAAAATCCATCCCAAATATGTAGAATGTCGCTCTAATTATCGCAAGAACACCGGCTTTTGTGATAACACCAGAGAGCAGCGCGCTGGCAGGTGCAGGCGCGACCGGATGCGCTACTGGCAGCCACGCATGCAGCGGCCACATCCCGGCTTTGCAGCCAAACCCGATAAATGTGAGCAAAAATATCACAAGCAGGAGGTTGTCATGACCAGCTACCATTGCAGGATCAAGCACTCCTCCTGGCGTAAAGTTAATGGTAAGCCCAAAATGCCCGACAAAAATAAATCCAATCAGCGCGAGCGAGGCCCCTACAAAAGAATAAGCCAGATACCTGGTGCCTGCTTTCATGGCTGCGGGTGTTTCGGAATGGACAACCAGCGGATATGTAATAAGCGTCATAAGCTCATAGAAAAGATAAACAGTAAAGAAGTTACCCGCCATACATAAGCCCATAATAACGCCGAGAGTCATAAGGAAGAAAGAAAAGAAGCGGACATCTTTTCCTTCATGTTTTATATATTCAAAGGTGTAAAAGGTTACCAAAAGCCACAAGAGCGCTATAAGCACAAGGAAAAATCGCGACAGGTCGTCAATGGCAAGCAGCATATATACGGAATTGGTTACCTGAAAAAGCCGCAGCGAAAGATCTCCTGCGCTTATGACAATAGAAACAGACAAAACTGTCAGAGAGACTACTGCTCCAACATATTTTTGGCGCTTCTCTCTATCATTGCCAAGTTTAAGCAAAGGTAGAATCAACCCTGCAAGTATGGGAAATAAAATTGGCATCAAAATCAAAAAATTCACGTATTAGCCCTCAAAGTTTTATTTGACCTCACCAAATATTCGCCATTCCGGTTTCAATTATATTAATTATAGGCGCGCTGAAAACTGCAAAAATAATCACAAGCCCGAACAGAACAATTATCGGCAGCAGGTCTTTTACAGGACGTTCAAGCAATACACGGTTTTCGGATTTTTCACGCGCTTCTGTTCCAAAGAAGGAGCGGACAACTACCGGCAAATAATACACAGTGTTGAGCAGCGAAGAAAGCGCAATAATTGCAACAAGCCAGAACTGCCCGGAATCCATAATTGCCATGGAAAAATACCATTTGCTGTTAAAGCCGACAAACAGCGGAAACCCAATCATGGAAAGCGCGCCGATTGCAAATAAAGAAATAGTAATCGGCATTTGATAACCCAACCCGCCCATTCTATTAATTTCCCGATTGTGGGTTTGCTCAATGATTGATCCTGCAGCAAGAAACAGACCAGCCTTCGTTACTGCATGTGCAAGTATATGGTAAATCCCGGCAAACAAGCCAAGCTCACTGTTAAGCCCAATGCCCATATATATATATCCTATCTGAGCAACCGAGGAATAAGCTATCATGCGTTTTATATCAGTCTGCAAAATGGCCATAAACGAACCAGCAATCATGGCGATTACTCCAAGAATAAGCACAATATTAAGCAGCATCGACAGCTCTTCGTTTGAGGCAATAGCCTGGTGGCCAACCACAAGAAATAATATTTTTATATAGAAAATTACATAAGCTTTAAGAACAAGAGCAGATAACATAGCTGATGAAGGCGAGGGCGCAGTGCCATGGGCATCAGGCAGCCAGATATGCATGGGGAACAGCGCGCTCTTAAAACCCACACCAATGGTAATGAACACCAGAGCATAGAATACTGAGTTTACATTAAAATTTTCCAGGAGACCTTTCTGGATCCCTGTATAAGAAAGAGCGCCTGTAAGGGTATAAAAAACTACCAGCCCCATAAGCACAAAACCAGAGCCTAAAATCGACAGAGCAAAATATTTTAAACCAGCGCGGATATTTTCCGGTTGCCCTTTTATGACAACAATACCTGCTGCAACAGTAGAACCAAGTTCAATAAGAATAAAGACATTGAACATATTGTCAAAGAACACAATGCCACAAAGCATGGCTACAAGTATACAGATCAAGGTGTAATACAACGGAATCCTTTTCTGCTCAACATCATGGTCTATCATTGAAACTGATGCCCACATTATTATGAAACCTATGCCGGTAAATACGCATGACATAAACGCTTCCAATGCACCAACAGAAAGCGATATATTCCATGGTGGGTTACCGAGCACCAGGGAAATGATTCCTCCGCCTGCTGTTTTGACTATCATTGCTATTGACATCGCAAAGCTGATGCCCAATACACCCAGCGTAAGCCTTTTTGCGAATGAATTTTTTCCGACAGCTAAAATCACTGCAGCCGACACCATTAAAATTATAGTCATAGTAAAAGGTAGCATAGCTTCCCTCCTAAATTATATTATCCCAAAAAAGAAAATCCGCGCTCCAGTATACTTATGAGCGGTATATAAGAGACGCCAAGAAAAATGTTGGCAATTATCAGACAAACCAGCGCAATGCTTGAGCTTTTGTCCGGCACATAATCAGCAGAAAACTCCTGCGCATTGTCTCGTGAAAAGAACTTTTGCAATGTCGGAATATAATACAATGCATTCAAAAGCGTACTGACTGCTAAAACAATAACAGCAATCCATATCCCCTGCCCTTCCCTTACTGCAGCAGTCGCCAGATAAAACTTGGATGGGAATCCTGCAAAAAGCGGAATCCCGATAAGCGACAATGCCCCCACTAAAAACGCAACTCCTGCGAGCTTGTCTTTTCGGGCAACGCCAACCAGGTCTGGTATATTTTTGCTTCCTCCCGCAGTGTTTATGAATCTGCCTGCTGCGATAAAAAGCATACTTTTGCTGAAAGCGTGTGCAAGAATGTGATACCCGGCAGCTGCAAAGCCAAAAATCGTATTAAACCCTATACCCATAAATATATAGCCGATATGCGCTACAGACGAATAAGCAATCATGCGCTTGATATCTTTTTGGGTCAGAGCTATGAGCGAACCCATTGTCATGCTCAGAAGGCCCAGCCAGAATATCGCCGGCATAATGCCCAGTATGTCGGATACATCGATGCCGTAAACGCGGATTATCAGTTTTAATAACAATATGACGTACCCTTTGAGTACAACGCCGGACAATATTGCTGAAACAGATGTTGTAGCATAACCATGCGCATCGGGAAGCCATGTATGGAACGGAAGCAACGAGCTTTTTATGAATACTGCAATTGAAAACAGCGTTATTGTCAAAACCATTGGTATCCAATACAGTCCTGCTTCCGCAAATCTGGCGATAACGATTTTTGCGGGCTCCATCAGAAGATGCCCGGTTATTCCGTATAAAAACGCTATTGACAGCAAAAAGAGCATGGAGCCAACTATACTCATGCACATATATTTAATGGTTGCCTTAATGGTTTCCCCGCTTTCCTTTGCCATAAGAATGGCGCAGGCCGCGAGCATGTGTATTTCCATAAACACATAGCCAGTAAAAATATCGTTAGTGTATATGAGAACCATAAGCGAAGACGTAAGCAGGTTTATCATTATGTAGAAATAATGCCTTTTCCCCGGTTTTACATCCCGGGCAGTGTCTTGTCCGCCACCCATAGTTGAAAAGAACAAAACCGTAGCAAAGGCGCCAGACATAATTGCCTCAATAAGCCCTGCCCGTAATTCGTTACCCCACGGTGCGGGGAAGGATCCCAGTTGATAGGTGAAATATTCCACAGGCGAATTAAGCAGAGATGCGAACAGCCAAAACGACAATGCAGCGCATATTGCCTGTATAAGCATTGATATGCTTCGAAGTGTTATTTCATTTTTAAATGGCAATATCAAAACCGACATCACCATAGGCAGCATAATTATTATAAAAGGAAAATGGTGGTAAAGCTGCATTAATCTTCGCTTCTTTCAGCCATATCCATCACGGTGATTTTATCCATATCAAGCGTGCCGTAGATATCGTAAATTTTAAGACAAAGCGCCAGCATAAAAGCAGTAATACTAACGGCAATAACAATGCCCGTAAGCACAATGGCGCTTGGTAATGGGTTAATATAATACTCTACGTCTGTTATTCCGTCGGTTATTATCGGAGCGCCTCTACCAGCTATATAACCTTTTGCTGTCAGGAAAAGGAAAATAGATGTCTCCATAATATTAAAACCAATAATCTTTTTGATAAGGTTTTTCTCCCACAGAAGTGTGGCAAGTCCGATCCCGAACAAAATAAGAGCTGTAGCTTCTATATAATTTGATCTTAAAGCTTCAAGCACTGGCTACACCTCACCTTCTGAAAAAAGTGCGTAAAGACCATAAACAGTGAAGGCAACAACTATTCCAACGCTGATGTTTAGCGGCACAATAAGTCCGCCACTAAACAGGTTACCCGGCGTACCCAACGGGATTCCTGATGAAAGCCCGCTTGCCCCAATGACAAAGGAATAGCCTTTTACAATAGCATAAAAAAGCAGCGCAATAGAAATTGAAATTAAAAGCGTTTTAAATGAAAGAAGAGTACGGACTTTTTGAGCTCCGAAAGAAATCGCGTAGAGCGACAGAGCAGAACCCAAAATCGCTCCGCCAGAAAAACCACCGCCTGGCGTCAAATGTCCGTTAAGCAAAATATAGATGCCGTAAATAAGGATAAACGGCGATATCAACATGATCATAAATCTTAGCATAAGCGGCTGTGTGCGCTCTACCAGTATAAACTGCGATCCACAAGAAGTGCGAACCAGCATAATTACGCCGATCAAAGCAGTGAACAATACAAAGGCTTCTCCAAGTGTATCAAAGGCGCGATAATCCAGAATTATTGCTGCAACAATGTTGGTCGCCCCTGTATCCTCAACACCTCTTTGCACATAACGCTCATATACTTCGTTGTTTGTGGGGCTGGCTGGATCGCCAAACTGAGGCATTTGTGACAGCGCAAGAAGCAGCACTCCAACAATACCTATTGTCAGCAGAACAGAGACCAGCGTAAAAAAAACCTGCGTTGTGCGAAAACGATCCCTGACCCCTTTTCTCAATACAACCCGACGAGCGCTGTTTTCAGCAAGCGCTGCTGCCTGATCCTGATCAATGCGTCCGGAATCATCTCCAAACATTTCAGAGTAGTCAAATTCTTCATCAACCACGCCCATGTGGAAATCTTCTGGCTCAAGACGGTCGCAAATAGAAGGGCTATCATTATCAAAATGATCACGGCTCTTATCGTTACGATTATCATTATCATCATCAGCAATATTTTCTTCTTCACGAGAAGATATATCTTCGTCTGCGTTGACCCAGTTTACAAATTTATCAAATTTGTTTTTATCATTTTTTGCCTCTGGCATTGCTGCGCGCCTCCTCCATTGTATTGATACGCTTGATTACCAGCAGGAAAATAACACTGGTTATGCCAGCGCCAACTGCAGCTTCTGTCAAGGCAAGATCAGGAGATTCAAGCATAAGCCATATTATAGACATAACAATGCTGTAAGACATAAATATAACAACAGCAGAAATAATCCTCTTGGTAAAAGAGACCGCAAGTGCACAAAAAACAAGGAATCCTAAAAGCAATATCTGAAAGAAAACCATTATTTCTCTCCTTCCTGAAGAGTCTCTTTTTGCTGCGAAACTACCAGAGTGTCGACTTCTTCATGCAAACGCGGATTTGTCTGCACCTCTGCGCGGGCAACCATGAAAAGGGCGACAGGCGTTGTAAGCCACAAAAATATAATAAGCGCTCCTAATTTTAACGATGTAAAAGTAAAACCCAGCAATACGCAAAGACCAAGCAAAACCAGCATAGTGCCCAGAGTTTCACATTTCGCTGATGCATGGACCCGGTTGAGTACATAGCGTAAACGAAAGAGCCCCAAAGTTGCCACAACCAATACAAACAAGCCAACTACGATCAACAGAGCAGCAATAGAAAATCTAAGAATCTCCATTTGGGATTTCCTCCTTTCTGGTTTTGGTTTTATGCAGCATAAACTGGAGTATCAGTCTTGTAAAAACTATTGTTGCCAAAAAACTGATAAGCGCATAAACAAACGCAATATCTATAAGATAACCCTCTCCCATGTAAACCCCAACAAGGATAATCAAAATTATGGATTTACCAACGATCATATTGACGCCAATAATCTTATCAGTGAGTCTTGGACCCCTGATGGTAAAAAAAAGGCAGAAGAATATTGTTATAGTCAAGCAATACATTCCAACAAGCAGCAATATATTTACTGCTTGATCATAATCAAACAACGTCGTGCCCCCCTTCGATTTTTTTGAGTTTTTGTACAAGTATCCAGGAATTTTCAATACCAACAAGCATCGCTGCATCAATGGAATGAATAGCAAACTGATCATCCTTAAGTTCAACAAGGATGGTTCCGGGAGTCAGGTTAATGGAAGTAGCCAGCGCAACTTTAGCGATATCCGAGCGCACAGGTGATTTAAAATATTTAATTTGCGGTTTTGTCTTAATGACCGGAGACAAGACTATTTTGATCATTACAATATTTGCTTTTATCATTTCAATGAGAAGGGAAAACACATAACTTAAAACAGAGAATATTTTACGAAGGATTTTTTTTTCTGTAACAGGACTAAGTCCTATAAAGCGATAAAAGAGCAGGCTGATAATAACAGCAGTTAAGATACCTGTAAAAATAACTTCGCCTGTGATACGGCCGTTGAGTATAATCCAAAAAGCAAAGAAAATAATAGGCACCCAGCATCCCCCTTAGTTGTCGCAACCTTAGTTATCAGTATAACCTACTAATCCCCCTGTAAATAATGTTTTTTAACACATCATCGTATGCCAAATTATCTCACTAAATACCCCCTCATGTCAAATTATTTCGGCTGGTTTTACTTCATATGCTTCTCAATAAATATTGAAAATGAAATATGTTTAGGGTATAGTGTACCTTAGATGAAAAAAATTGAAACAGGTAAATTAATAGTATTAAAAAATATTGCAACAGACCTTACATATCTTAAAATTAAAATTGGGGAAAGCGCAGCAAATTTCACTCCGGGTAATTTTGTGACAATCCTTCCCCCTGCAGCATCGGGTAAGTATTTGAGAAGGCCTTTTTCTTTGGCTGGGGTTTCTGATGGTTCTATAGAGCTTATTATAAAAAGTATAGGGGCTGTTACGAAAAGTCTGGCTTCTCTTGCAGAAGGGGCTGAAATTGAGATAATGGGACCCTTGGGTAACAGTTACCAAATTCCTGAAAACATAAAAAAACTTTGGTTGATTGGCGGAGGAACCGGGATCGCATCGATCCTGTTTTTAAATTCTTTGCGCTCCAACAGTATGGACAAAGTATTGTGGGCAGGCAAAACCAAAGAGGCGCTCCCTTCCATGGATCTATTACGCGATAAACAGTTTTCGCATATATTTAAGCAAAATATAGTTATTGCAACAGATGATGGTTCTGCAGGAGAAAAAGGGAGAGCTGCAGAGGTTCTGGAGCAATGGCTTGAGAAAGAGTCCAATCCTGATGGTATTGTTTCTTGCGGGCCGCATGGGATGATGCAAGCAGTAAAAAAAATAGCTGATGATAAAAATATCCCTGCGTGGTTTTCGCTGGAGGAATTTATGGCATGCGGTACAGGAGCTTGCGCAGGGTGCGTAGTCAAAGGTTCTGCAAACAGCTATCTTAAAGCTTGTTGCGATGGGCCTGTTTTTAAAAGCAGCGAGGTAATTCTTTGATAAACTTAAATACAAGAATTGATAATTTAATGCTCGATAACCCTTTTTTAGCTGCAAGCGGCACTTGCGGTTATGGCACAGAGTATTCAGATTTTGTGCCTCCGGAAAAATGGGGGGCTTTAGTTCTAAAGACAGTAACGCCAAAGCAGCGGGATGGAAATAAGCCGCCAAGGTGCTGTGAAACAGATTCAGGAATGCTTAATTCAATAGGGCTTGCAAATTGCGGCATAGAGCTACTTATAAAAGAAAAAATGCCTGAATTTACAGGAAAATTTCCAAATGCCAAACCTGTTGTCAGCATAGCAGGCGAGACCACAGAAGAGTTTGTCCTTTTGACAGAAAAACTTGCGGAATGTAAAGGGATAAGCGCAATTGAACTTAACTTTTCATGTCCAAATGTTTCAAGAGGCGGCATTCACTTTGGAGCAGACAGTCTCTCCAGCCAGGAAGCTGTTAAGGAGTGCAGAAAAGCAACGCAACTTCCGCTTTGGGTAAAGATAAGCCCAACAGTACCAGATCCAGTGAAGATAGCATCGATATGTATGGAATCAGGAGCAAATGCAATTGTTGCAACCAATACTATTCCGGGAATGGTTGTAGATATATGGAAACAAAAACCTGTTCTTGGGAATATTATGGGCGGGCTTTCAGGACCTGCTATTTTTCCAGTATCACTTAGGGTTGCTTATCTTATTGCAAAATCAATTCCGGGAATTACGCTGATAGGCTGCGGCGGGGTTGATAGCGCGGAAAAAGCAATACAATTTATCCTTGCAGGGTGCAGCGCTGTTGAAGTTGGTACAGCTGTTTTCAGATCTCCTGATATCCTTTATAAACTTATAGAAGAAGTAAAAACGTATATGGAAAAAATGAAGTATACCAACGTTAGTGATTTTATCGGGAAGGCTTTGTTATAGATCATCAGAATATCCCGGCGCAGACCGGGACGTTCATAAATTACTGTTTTCTAAGAACCATATTTTCCCTGAATAACAGCAGTGTGCTGCCATCAGATGATGCTCTAAATAAATAATTGACACCATCCATTTTAATATGTCTTTCTGAAAGTTCATAAGGCGCTGTAATTGTCTCCAGAAGTTCTCCATCTCCATATATTGTTGTAGTTACTGTACCACCAGCATCAAATAAAAATTCAAATACGCCACCATCTCTTTGAGCAGACCATTTTCCTATCAACATATCTTTTGTAAAAAAGGGAGGCTCGATTTTTCTTGTCAATAAAAACATAGCGCCATCACCTATAATCAATAATCTATTATCATGCAGCATATAACTATAAATGCCATCATCAATAACTATAAAATCACCGACCTTTCCAAAATAAGCTGTTTCTCCATGCACATTATCATTGCCATAAATCCTGACTGTTATAGTATTTTTTTCAAAAGTCATTTCCACTAGCTCATCATATACTACAGTTTCCCATGTTCCAAAAATACCTTTTTCTGCAGAAGATATCCCAAAAATCAGAGTTGCAAAAATAATAATTACCAATAGTTGTTTTTTCATGTTCTTAACCTTTTATTATTATAAATCTTTCTATGAGTATAATATATATCAGGATAAGCAACAACCTCGCCGTAAAAGGCGAGGTTTTAGAACGCAGGCAGGAAAAACTATATTTTGCCAAAAACTACAGATGAATTGTGTCCGCCAAAGCCAAATGAGTTTGAGATAACAATCTTTACATCTTTTTCAACTATATCGGTATTGATACATTTAAGTTTTATCTCTGGCTCAAGGTTGAATATATTTATATTTGCTGGAATTTTTCCGGTTTTTATTGCCATTATACAAATTATCCCTTCAATTGCAGCAGCAGCTCCCAATAAATGGCCATGTAGTGATTTTGTACTGCCAACACAAACATTATCTTCGCCTTTTGTTAAAAGTTTTGAAATTGCTTGCGCTTCTGCAATATCGCCAACAGGAGTTGATGTTCCATGAGTATTTATATAATCGATTTTACCTGCATCTATTTTCCCAGCCTCAACAGCCATCTTCATTGAGGCATAAGCGCCTTTGCCTTCCGGGTCCGGAGCAACAAGATCATGCGCATCTCCGCTTAGTCCTGTTGAGATAACTTCGCACAATATATTTGCACCCCTTTTTTTAGCATGTTCATACTCTTCAAGACAGAATATTCCGCTCCCCTCTCCCATTACAAATCCATCTCTATCTTTATCAAAAGGCCGGGAAGATGTTTCGGGTGAGTCATTTCTTGTAGAAACAGCATGCATATTCGCAAAACCGCCCATAGCAAGCTCTGTTATTGTAGCTTCTGTAGCGCCGGCAAACATAACATCTGCCATTCCTGCTTTTATAATAAGGCTTGATGTAATAAGCGCATGGTTTGCAGTAGCGCATGCTGTTTGCACGCTTAAATTAGGGCCTTTTAACCCATAGATCATGCTTAAATAACCTGACGCAATATTCCCTATTGATAAAGGGATATAAAAAGGGCTTATTCTTCTTGGCCCTTTTGTTGCAAGTACAACTGAATTTTCATGCTGAGTAGTAAGCCCACCTATTCCTGTTCCTACAATTACTCCGATCCTGTAAGGGTCATCTACTTTAACTCCGGATGATTCCCAAGCTTCCTTCATGGCCGCAACAGCATAATGGCAAAAAGGGTCCATTCTTTTCGACATTTTTAGCTGATCTTCTGTATAATATTGTTTATAATCAAAATCTTTTATTTCTGCGGCAATCTGACATGGTAAATTGGAAGCATCAAATCTGGTAATTTTACCAATAACAGATTTCATTTCAAGAACTTTACTCCAGCTATCGGCAACATTTTTTCCAAGAGGATTTACTGTACCCATTCCTGTAATAACAACTCTTTTTTCCATAAGTATAACACCTTCCTACGATATTTTTTATACGAGAAAATTATCACACTAAAAAGCATATGTCTTTCGATATTATCTATTTTTTTTGTGCGATTGTCTGATTCAACTATTTATGAAATAATATACACGCTATGAAACTTTTATTTTTTATAAGAAATATCAAGATAAATGAGAAAGATAGGACAAATATAACAAAACATTCACACGAATTCCATGAATTATTGTACTGCACTGAAAGTAATTCGGAAAAAATCAAGGCAGGTGATTTGTTGTTTTATCCAGCCGGGCAAACTCATGCCACAAGCTATGAAATAGGTAAATCCATATTGTTTTATCAAATCTATTTTTCGGAAAGTCTTTTTTCCACTACTGTAAATATAGAAAAACAGGCTCTTTTTATTCTTGGACAGCTAAAACTCTATGTTAAAAACAGGAATCAGCAGATAAATCTTTCCAGGATAGGAACTGAGCGCATAGTTAAGCTTTTTGAAAGTATGCAATGGGAGTTTACAAACCGATATAGGGGATATTCGTGGACAGTAAGGTTCAAACTTATTGAATTGCTGGTTACGGTTATCAGAGATAGGGAATTTAAGCTTCCAATCAGGGGGGAAATGGGCAAGCCTCTTTCAAACAGCCATATTCAGGATGTGCTTTTATATCTTGAAACTGATTATATGAGTAATATTACTGTGGATGATATATTGCAGTTTTGCCCATTAAGCAGGAGCCACTTCCATGCCTTATTCAAGCAGGAGACAGGAAAAACATTTATTGAATATTTAAATAACTTGCGATGTGAAAAAGCTGCAGAGCTTCTTATTACTACAGATGATACTGTTCTTGAAATTGCATTTAAGTCTGGGTTTAATAATTTTAGCCACTTTTGCCATACATTTAAACAGCTAAAGGGAATATCACCTAAAAAATATAAGCGAAGCTGTATCCCGGAGATTTAAGTACAGATTTACCTTTGTTCCATTGCGCCATCTGGGATAAGCGAAGCTGTATCCCGGAGATTTAAGTACAGATTTACCTTTGTTCCATTGCGCCATCTGGGATAAGCGAAGCTGTCCCAAATGACTCTTTAAAACAAAGATGAATTTGTTAACAACCTTTGGGATACTGCTTCGCATATATCCCGTAGCAAGTACGGGGCTTTCCCGTAGCAAGTACGGGACCTACTGCATGGAAGAAAGTTTAACTGGTTTTGGATTTTCTGTCTCTTCGGAAACCGCAGCAAGTTCCTCAAGCAGCTTTTTCTGCTTTGAAGAGAGTTTCTCCGGCACAATTACACTTATCTTGACATATAAGTCGCCGCGCCTGTTGGGATTCTGAAGATGCGGAACCCCCTCTTCCCTCAACCTGAACATTTTGCCATTTTGCGTTCCAGGAGGAATTTTTAGTTTTACTTTTTTATCATCCAGCGTATCTACATAAATATTTGCACCTAATGTTGCCTGCGTAAATGAAATGGATATCAGACAGTAAATATCTACACCATGCCTTTCAAAATATTCATGCGGCTTTACCTGTATAAGTACATATAAATCGCCGGAAGGCCCTCCGTTATTACCAGCATTACCTTGGCCTTGTATGCTTATCCTTTTGCCGGATTCAATGCCCGCAGGTATTGTAACTTTTATTTTTTGGGTCCGTTTCTCTACCCCTGTTCCCCTGCATTTTGTACATGGGTTTTCAATAATAAAACCCTCGCCATGACAAGTTGAACACGGAGTTGCTATTGAAAAAAATCCAGAACTTCTTCTTACCTGCCCTGTTCCTCCGCAAGTGCTGCACGTCTTTTTTCCAGACCCAGGCTTGCTTCCAGAGCCACTGCACACATCACATGCATGGTTTTTATTATATGATATTTCAACTTTGGAGCCAAAAACAGCATCTTTAAAAGAAATAGTAAGATTATATTGCAGATCTGCTCCGCGTGAAGAATGATCGCCTCTTCTCCCTTTAGAACCGCCTCCGCCAAAAAAAGAATCAAATATGCTTGAAAAGCCGCCGCCGGAAAAGCCACCAAATATATCTTCAAAGTCCCTGAATACTGATGAATAATCGTGAGCCCCGGCTCCCATTCCTTCAATTCCCGCAAAACCATACTGGTCGTATGTTTGCCTTTTTTTGTCATCACTTAAAACTTCATACGCTTCGGTAGCTTCTTTAAACTTACCCTCTGCTTCCTTGTTGCCTGCGGTTTTATCGGGATGGAACTGAATAGCAAGCTTTCTATAAGCTTTTTTTATTTCTTCCTTGGTTGCTCCCTTCGAAACACCAAGGACTTCATAATAATCTCTTTTTGCCAATTTTTGGGTCTCACCTTATATTAGTATTCTTTTTTATCTTTATCATCATCTACAACTTCATAGTCAGCATCTTCGATATTATCTCCAGGTTTTTTTTGATCTCCATAATCCTGTTCATTGGAGCTGGAGTTATTCTGGGAGTTGTCTCCGCCAGCCTGTTGTCCTGCTGTATTTGAAGCATTTTTATACATCTCTTCAGCAAGCTTATAAGAAGCTTGTTTTAGTTCTTCGGTCTTCTTTTTTATATCTTCAATATCTGTTCCTTCTAAAGCTGTTTTAAGGTTACCCAATGCTGTTTCAACTTTAGTCTTTTCATCGGCAGATATTTTATCTCCATATTCTTTAAGAGATTTTTCTGTTGCGTAAATAAGAGCATCTGCTTCATTTTTTACTTCTACTTTTTCTTTTTCTTTTTTATCTTCTTCTGCGTGCGCTGCTGCATCATCAACCATTTTCTTAATTTCTGCTTCGGAAAGTCCGGAAGATGATTCTATCCTTATTTTTTGCTCTTTTCCTGTTGCAATATCTTTTGCAGATACATGGACTATACCATTGGCATCTATATCAAACGCAACTTCGACTTGCGGAATACCACGTGGCGCCGGAGGTATGCCCACAAGGTCAAATTTCCCAAGAGTTCTGTTCTGGGTAGCCATTTCCCGCTCTCCCTGCAGAACATGGATGGAAACTGCTGTCTGGTTATCTGCTGCAGTTGAGAAAACCTGGCTTTTTCTTGTAGGAATTGTTGTGTTCCTGTCTATAAGTTTTGTGAATACTCCACCGAGAGTTTCTATTCCAAGCGAAAGAGGAGTAACGTCAAGAAGAAGTACATCTTTAACATCGCCGCCAAGAATACCTCCCTGTATTGCTGCTCCCATAGCCACAACTTCATCGGGGTTTACACTTTTATTTGGTTCTTTTTTAAATATCTCTTTAACAATCGCCTGCACAGCAGGGGTTCTTGTTGCTCCCCCTACAAGAATTACTTCATCAATATCCGAAGGGGAAAGCCCTGCATCACTTAATGCTTTGAGACATGGTTCTTTTGTCCTTTGAATAAGATTTTCTACCATTTGCTCATATTTCGCTCTTGTAAGATTATATAAAAGATGTTTTGGCCCGCTTGCATCTGCAGTTATAAAAGGGAGATTAATATCTGTAGCCTGTGTACTTGAAAGCTCTATCTTTGCTTTTTCAGCTGCTTCTTTAAGCCTTTGCAGCGCCATTTTATCTTTTGAAAGATCTATTCCAGTATCTTTTTTAAATGTATCTATGAGCCAGATAATTATTGTCTGGTCAAAATTGTCTCCGCCAAGGTGAGTATCGCCGTTAGTAGACTTTACTTCAAAAACACCGTCGCCAAGCTCAAGTATGGAGATATCAAATGTTCCTCCCCCAAGGTCATACACTGCGATTTTTTCATCTTTTTTATCTTTTCCAAATCCATAAGCAAGCGCTGCTGCAGTAGGTTCGTTTACAATTCTTTTAACCTCAAGTCCTGCTATCCTTCCCGCATCTTTTGTTGCCTGTCTTTGTGAATCATTAAAATATGCAGGGACTGTTATTACAGCTTCGGTAATGGTTGTTCCAAGATAATCTTCTGCTGTTTTTTTCATTTTCTGCAATACTGCCGCAGATATTTCCGGAGGTGTGTGAGATTTTCCCCTTATATCAATTTTAACATCATGGTTGGGCGTATCTTCAACCTTATAAGGGACAAGCGTAAGCTCCCTCTGAACTTCTGAAAATTTATTTCCCATAAATCTTTTTATTGAATAAATTGTATTCTCAGGATTAGTAATTATCTGATTTTTTGCAGGCTGACCAATGAGTCTTTCGCCCTTATCTGTGAAAGCAACTATAGAAGGAGTTGTTCTTTGTCCTTCTGCATTTGGAATTACTACAGGCTCTCCGCCTTCCATAACAGCAACACATGAATTAGTTGTTCCAAGATCTATTCCTATAATTTTTCCCATATTAATCTCCTAATTTATCACTTTTTATATTAAACATCCTGGGCTCAGGCTAATCCCGAAAAAAACCCAGCTAAATTCCATATCAATTTTGGTCTTCTTTTTTCACTTCTGCTTTTGCAGCATGCTCTGCTGTAGCTTCATTTTTTGGCATAAAAACTTTTATTTTAGCATGTCTTATGGCCCTATTATTAAGCATATACCCATATTGAAAAACTTCTGCAACAACAGGTTCTGTAATACCCTCTTTTTCTTCTTTCATAAAAGCTTCATGCTTTTCCGGGTCAAATTTATCGCCTGCTGCAGCAAATTTTACAAGATTCCATTTTTTCTCCAACATTGAAGAAAATTGTTTTTCTATTAATTCTATCCCTTTGTAAAACTTTTCAAAATCTTTTGAATCAGCAGATGAATTAATAGCTCTCTCAAAATCATCGATTATATTAACCAAATCCAACAAAAGATTTGTATTTCCATATTTAATAGTTTCTTCTTTCTCTTTGATAACTCTTTTGCGGAAATTATCAAAATCAGCCTGCTTTCTTAATATATTATCACGGAGGCCAGCAATTTCTTCTTCTGATTTTTTAAGCTTATCCTTAAGATTTTCAATGACATTATTGTTTTCTTCTGCACCATTACTGCAACTGGATATTTCTTCTTCTGTTTTTACTTTTTCTTCATTACAGCTATTTTCAGCACACTCTGCTTTTTTATTTTCTTCGTCTTCTTTATTCATGGTAGACTACTCCATTTCTGATTAATAATATCTTAAAAATAACAATGGAGTTTAAAACCGTCAAGTTTTTCGAGAAATTTATAAAAAAAGAAAGCTACTTTTTGGGCATTATCTCAAGTATAAGCTCAACCTCACCACGGGAAAGACCTGTTGCCTGAGCAATGTTGTCAGATGTCCACCCCTGATGCGCAAGTTTAACAACCATTTCCCGCTTATCCAATGAAGGAGCGCCACCTTTTTGAGTTTTCTTGCTCACTTTTGAATCTTTTTCCATAAGAGAACCAAGAAGAGTAACACTATCTTCTGCTTTTTTTACAGATTCATTAAGTCTTGTTTCTGTTCTTGCAAGCCATTCTCTGGAATTTTGAACTTTGTCTATACGCTCTTCGATATCACCCATAATCTTGGAGAGAGACTCAAGCTTTCCAATTACTTTATCTGCTTCGCTTTTTTCCATACTGATTTTTTTAAATCTGGCTTCAACTTCGTTTAGCCGCACCGGAAACATATCTGCGATTTCAGAAAGTTCTGCAAATCCTTTTTCAAGTTTTTGAAGCGTCTGGAAATTTTTATCTACTGCGTCTATTGTTGCTTCCAATATACCTTCTTTCTTTTCAAGTCTTTGGGATTTTTCGTCTACTTCTTTAAATAAATCGTCAAGCCCTCTAAGTTTTACATCAATCTCCTGGAACCCATCATAGACAGTTGTTACATGCTCAAGTTTTGTATCAACAGCCTGGGATATATTTAAAAGTTTTTTAAAATCCCCTTCAATTTCATCTATTTTGCGTTTTTCAGAGAGAAGCCTGTTAAGCTTTGTCGAAACCTCTTCCTCAAGTTTTCTTATGCTGTCAAATTTCTTCTCTGCGACTTTAATATCTTTGCTTTGTGTATCAACTTTTATAATATCCCTTTTTAGCTCTTCTATTTTTTCATCAAGCGCATTTCTTAGAGTATCGGCACGGTCAAAAATTTTAGTCTGATTGACAAAACTCTTCTGCTTTTTATCAATCTCATTAAGAGTTGTATTTAAAGCTTTCATGTTTTCCGATATTTTTATCATTATTTTTTTCTCTGTGTTCTCAATTTTATTTTTCACATCCTGAACAGCTATCTTAAATTCTTTTATCTTAGTATCTATTTCAAATATAAAATCTCTGTTCTTTTTGGTAAAATCATTCATAAAAAATTCAGCATCAGTTTTTTGTTTTTCAATTGCTGCTTCTGATTTTTCTTTGAGATCATCATTAAGTTTGGTAATATTTATGGCAATCTCTTTAAGCAATCGATTAAAAATCTCTCTTGTCTCACTGGATTCATGTACAAGGGTATCTTTCTCTTTCGAATATTCAGTCGTTAGCGCATCAATATTTTTTACAATATCTTTTTCATATTGCCTTAGCCTTTCATCAATGCCTGATTGATACTCTGTAAATTCTTTATTAAAATGGTTGTGACTTGATATTTTAGCATCTTCGGTTTCAGTCTTTAACGAAGCCTCAAACTCTTTTACACTTTTTTCAATAAGAATGAGTTTTTCATCAATACCATCTCTAAATATATTTACATTATTTTCATACTTTTGAAATTGGGCATTTGCTTTTACCTGAATTTCATTAAGGCGATCTTTCATTGTCTCAATACATTTAGTTTCTATTTCTTCCCTTGTTCCAAGCGTTTCCAGCGTAGCTTTGTCGATTTTTTCGGCTACTTCTTTTTGCCACAACTCAAGCTTGTTGTTTACTGCATCATTGCGCACTTTTAAATCCTTAAAGAATTCGTCTTCAAAAATCTGTAATTTTTCAGTAACATTTTCATAAGATTTTTTCTTTAATTCACCTATTCTGTTTTCAAGAGTTTCAAGCACTTCCCGGATCTCTTTAAAATCATTATCCAGTTTTACCTTTTGAGCGCTCTTTTCCGTATCTATAAATACTTCAAATGAGCGGAAATCATCTTTTATTTTTTCCCCAACTTTGTTCATCATGTTTTTAAGATTTTTTTCCATCTCACTAATATCTTTTTCAACTCCTATAATACCTTCTACTTTATAATTTATAGTTTCTTCATATTCTTTGATATTTTCTTCTGCCCTTGAGAGAGATGCAACAACATTGGAGTCAACTGTTTCTATCTGCTCTAAAAGTTCTTTTTTTACAAACTCCGCATTTTTCGTTATCTGCTTTCTTAGCTCGTTAAAAAGAACATCCTGATGCTGATTATTTTCTTCGTTTGCTTTGGCAAATCTTTGATTATATTTTTCTTCGATTTTTTCAATTTTAGCAAGGAATATCTGCTCAAAACTATTTACATCTGCATCAAGTTTTTTTGAAAAATTCGCTGCCTCCAAATTCTTTCTTTTTTCAAGCCCTTCAACAAAACCCTTGTATGCTTCCAGTCTTTTTTCAAAATCTACGGAAACAGCATCAATTTCTTTTTTCATTACTTCAATTTTTCCGGATTCTCCATTTAATGTTTTTTCAAATTCTTTTATATCTGCAAATACATTTTCATAGTATTGCATTGAGTTCTGTTGAGTATTAACATATTTATCTTCAATATTTTTTTCAAATGTTTTTATTTCTGCGCTTAATTTTTCAAACTGCTCACTTACTCTCTCTTCAAGGATTTTGAGATTGCCATCCACATCGTTGGTTATTTCAGAAGTTTTATCCTCAATATCTCCTTCAACCTTTTTCATCTCCGCACTTAATTTTTCATACTGATTTTTTACTCTTGTTTCAAAAGTTTTAAGGTTATCATCAACATCACTGGTTATTTCAGAAGCTTTTTCCTCAATATCTTTTCGCACTGTCTTGAATACATCTTCGCTAAGAGTAGCCCCTTTTTGCGCTATATCAAGAAGCACTTTTTCAAAACCCTCTTCTGTTTTATATAACTTTGCAGAAAATTGTTCAGACATCTCTTCAAGTTCCTGGGCTATATCCTTAATTGCTTGTTCTCCAAGCGTATCTCTCCGTTCTTCCAGTTTTACAAGATATTCGCTAAAATTCTGAACCTCACTTCTGTTTTCTTCAAGCTGCTCTTTAATAGTATTTGATTTTACTTCTATTTCATTAAAAATTCCAATTTTAAGTAACTCTGCGCTCTCTTCATTTTTTTTCGTAAATTCATCTATTATCTGAGGTATTCTATTTTCCAGTTTATCCATTGAAGAAGAAGCTTCTTTTATTTTTTTACTTACATCATCAACAAAAATAGATTCTTCGTGCAATTTTTTTAGATTCTCATCTACTCTTGATGTCATATCAGATAGTTCTTTTAGGACTGCATCATAGCTATCAATCTTTTTATGTATTGCAACAAGTTCCTGTTCTCTGAAAGCAAGATCATTGGCGCTCTGGTCAATTCTGTTATATACTTCTTTAACTGTTTTCTCATGGACCTCAAGCTCAATTGAAAGGTCTTTAAGCCCCATAGCTTTTTCTTCAACAATTGAATCAAGCTCTTCCTTGATTTTATTAAAATACTTTTTCATTCTTTCGAGGCTTCTGTTATTAATATCAAGTCTGCGGTATATCATTAATATTGTTATTACAATTGCAATTGTAATGAGATTTCCCAAAGTAAAATCCATATTACTTCTCCGTTAAATGCTTTTTATTCAGGTTAAGCACAAATTCCCAAAATTTTCTGTAGTTATAAAAAGTATAATCTGCCCTGCTGTTTTTCTTCTTAAACAGGCTAAAATATGCAGAGATCATTCCGGCATTATTTGCCCCTATTATATCATACTGATAATTATTACCAACATAAATTATTTTTTCAGGGGTTATGCCAAGTTTGGAGGCCACAAGGTTAAAAGATTCTGGTCTTGGTTTTAATGCCCCAATTTCATCCGCAGAGCAAACAATATCCCAGTAACTGTCAAGCCCAAGATAAGAAAGCTTTCTGCCTACTGGAAAATCTGAAATTATCCCCACTTTGATATCTTTACTTTTTAGGTCCGCAAGCATTTTTTTTATAATTTTATGGGGTTTTATCCATTTAAACATTGAAATAAACTGCCCATAAATATATTTTTCCATAAGCTGCGCTGCTTCCTGTTCTGTTTTTTTGATCTCTTTTGCAAAAAGATTTATCTGAAGCTCTCTAAGGTTGCCGGAATAATCGATTTTTCTTACTTTACGCCTCATCCTGCCAAATGCAGTGGATAAAACAGGGTGCATGATAAAGAAGAGGATTGAAGTAAGGCACATTTTATAGTTGGGATAAAGAGTACCATCCACATCAAATATAACTGCCTCTATTTCTTTACAATTAAGCATATTTATTATTTTTAACGCAAATAGCCTTTAGATGCAACAGCTACTATTCAGCAAAAGGAGGAATTTCAGAAAGAGTAAAAGCATCATCAACTTTTATACGCACCAGATGAATAAATTCCCGGTTATATCTTCTTATAAACTCATTAATAGGTCTTCTAACATTCCGCTCATAAACAAGAGGATGAAAATTGCCTTCCTCGCATATATACGGGGCAAATACAACAACATGGTAGTGCTGCCTTAACACAGGATTTCTGCCAAAATCTCCATTTACCGACCCAAGGTAGATATATCCTGGATTTGTGACAGTAAGATAGTATAAAATAGCTTTCAGGTTTGTAACTGAATACCCTATATCTTCCGAGTATCTTTCATAAGGAAAATTCCTTACATCTACATCAGATACCCTTGCCTTTCTTCCAGCACTAAGCTCAAAAATAGTCATTGCAATATTTCTTGTCCAATCAAGCCCAAAAAGAGGGTCCCTTTCATCTTCAAAAACAAGACTTAAAGTATCCCTTCTATCAAAAAGGTGCTTTCTTTTAAGTTCACTTATATCCATAAGCCTGTTTGCTCTTGCAGAAAAAACACCATCTGCCACCCACTTGGCAAAACCCGAGCAATTAAAACCCATTGCTGGATTTGGGCTCCCAGTTTCTATAAAAACAAAATCTCTATTCCATTCTTGCGCACCATCATCAGAGTCATTAAGCGTGTGCAACTTTGCATCAATCGCCCGGGCAACATTCATAACAAATCTGTTTTCTGTTTCATTGTAAAATCCGCGAAGTATATCCCAGTTTACTATATAATCAGACAGCCTCATAATTGTCTCAAAAGGTTCTGTCATAAGTCTATTAATACTGATGGGCATAAGAACATTTCTGTATATCACAGAGTTGAAGAGGGTAAACTCAAGCATTGTGCCTTCATTATGTGGATTTATCCTTAGAAATGTATTGGAATCATTGTTTAAAAAAATTTTTATCTGACAGAAAACACCACTCACAGCATCTCTTCTTATTATATAAGTGCCAGCAGAAACCATAGGAAATTGATTCCTCTGCGCTAAAGATCTTCTTTCATTTATAAATATGAAATAATAAAAACCTCTTTCAAATACAATCTGAAACTGAACTTTTCTGCCTGTCAAAAAACAATCTTTAATAATTGGTCTCTGATTATCTATTTCCCTGCTGGAGGCTGTCATTATATGGGTAACTTCTCTTCTTATTGCATGCGTCTCCGGGAATGAGTGGCTAAAGCTATTAGCATAAGTTGCAGTTACACCAACAAAAACAAAAATAGCTAAAAAAACCCCTAAACCAATTTTTCGTGTCTGGCAAAATTTTAATTTATCTGATTCTCTTTCCATGTTTTTTCTGTTTCTTTAATATTAATTTCCAATGGAATAAATCCAAGCCCAAATTTTCTTCTAATTTTATTTTTAATGTATTTAATATATGATTCGGGAAAACTTTTGCGTCTGTTAACAAAAATTAAAAATTGAGAAGGTTTTATCCCTGTTTGAGTCATATATTTTATTTTAAATCTTATTTTACCACTTAATGACGGTGGCGGATAGTCATTTGTCCATTCTTTTAATGCTTTATTAATATTTGGCGTAGAAACCCTTGTTTCAAGCTGCTTGTTAACTTTTATAGCTATTTTAAGCAAGCTGTCAAATTTTGTATCAGTCAGCGCAGAGGTAGTAACAATTGGCGCAAAATCAAGAATAGGGAAGAAAAATTTTATCCTGTCTTCCATTGCAGTCATTGCATTGGGAATGTGTTTAACCCTATCCCATTTATTTAAAACAATTATTATCCCTTTTCCTTTTTTTACAACATGACCTGCAATTTTTTTATCCTGATCAGAAAGCCCCTCTTCTGCATCTATTAACATAAAAACAATATCACAGTCATCAATTGCTTTTATCGCACGGGTTACAGAATAATATTCAATATTTTCGGAAACTTTATTTTTCCGCCTTATCCCAGCAGTATCCATAATTTTGAATTTTGTATTTCCATATGCAAATTCACCTTCAACTATATCTCTTGTTGTGCCTGGAATATCAGAGACAATAGAAAGCTGGGTTCCTGTAAGTTTGTTTGTTAATGTTGATTTTCCTGTATTTGGTTTTCCCATGATCGCAAGGCGTATAACTTTCTCTTCTTCTTCATCTGAGGGGATTTCATTCTGATACTCTTTTTCGCTCAACAACTCTTCTATCTGCTCTTCCAGAACATCGATATTATACCCATGCGCAGAAGAAACAGGCACAATCCTGTCAAACCCGTAAGAGTAGTAATTCCATATAGTATTTTCTTTTTCAGGAGTATCAACTTTATTTATTACAAAAATAATCTTATCTTTATACTTTCTGATTTTTTCTATAAATATTTCATCTTCCGGCAATATCTCTTTTGCATCAAGAAGAAAAAGGACAATATCTGCTTGTTTAACAAAATTCAAACTTCTCTCCGAAACTATCTTCTCAATTCCTGCTGCTGATGTATTTACTCCTCCAGTGTCCATAAGTTTTATAGTTATATTTCCAAGTTCATATAACTCACTTACAGCATCTCTGGTAACCCCAGGAGTAGGGTCGGTAATTGATTTTCTTTTCCCTAAAATTCTGTTAAAAAGAGTTGATTTGCCAACATTAGGCCTTCCAGCTATAACAACTACAGGATATTTTTCGTTAGATAAGTCCACTAAATCTTTCATTAAACCAGCTCTCTACAAAGGAATTTATTTCTGTTCCTGAGCCCATTTGCATAATAGTATCTATAATTTTTTCTGCTTCTTTTACTTCAACATTTCTTATTACTTTTTTTGCCAAAGGGATCGACGCAGGGCTCATGCTAAAAAATTCAAGCCCCAAGCCCAACAGAACAATAATAGCTTTTGGATCTCCGCCCATTTCACCGCAAAGACTAACAGGAATACCAGCTTTTTTTCCTGCATCAATCGTCATCTTAATAAGTCTTAAAAGAGCAGGATGATACATCTGATAAAGATAAGCAATTTTTTCATTGCCTCTGTCTATTGCTATTGTATATTGAATCAAATCATTTGTTCCAATAGAGAAAAAATCCACTTTTTTTGCAAGAAATTCAACTGCAAGCACTGCAGATGGGACTTCAATCATTATGCCAACAGGTATTTTATCTTTAAACTCCTGCTTTTTAGCCATTAACTCCAGTTTTATTTCTTCTATCATCTTCAAAGTTGCATCTACTTCTTCTATACAGGAAACCATTGGAACCATTATTTTTAAGTTTCCATATATCGAAGCTCTATATAACGCTCTTAACTGTTTTTTAAAAATAGTTCTGCTTGAAAGGCAAAATCTTATTCCTCTCCACCCAAGAAGCGGGTTTCTCTCGCGGATTTCTTCGTAGTTAGGGATAATTTTATCCCCGCCTATATCGAGAGTCCTTATTGTAACAGGTTTTTCTCCCATATCCTGAAGAATTGCCTTATATACTTCAAACTGTTGATCTTCGCTATTATAAAGCTGGGACTGAAGAAGGAGAAATTCTGACCTAAACAGCCCAATACCATCTGCAGCATGGCTTTTTACAGATTCAAGCTCCTGTGGAACTTCAATATTAGCTGCTACAGTTATTTTTTTACCATCATTTGTAACAGCTTCTTTTTTTACATATGATTTAAGGTGTAAACCAATTTCTTCCTGTCTTTTTATTTTTTCAAGGTATATTTTTATTGTTTCTTCATCAGGATCTAAAATTACAATGCCTGCGGTTCCATCTACAATAATGTCATCGCCTGTTTTTACACTGCGCGTTATACTAAACAACCCTACTACAGCAGGTATTTCAAAAGCTCTTGCAATTATGGCAGTATGCGATGTTTTGCCACCTACGTCTAATACAATACCTTTTACATTTTTCTTATCCATTTCTATTGCATCTGTAGGCAAAAGATCATGCGCTACGATTATACACTCTTTTTCAAGGTCTGTAAGTTTTACTCTTTCCTTAAACATAAGATTGTTCAAAATGCGCTTGGCAATATCACGCAGGTCGCTTACTCTTTCTTCCATATACAGGTTCTGTGAAGCGTTTAATTTCTCTATCTGAACCCCTATTGCTTCATAAAAAACCCATTCAACATTTAAAAGTTTTTCACTTAAAGCAGTTTTTATCCCGCCATTAAACGATTCATCTGAAATCATCAATATATGCGAATCAATCATTGCGATCTCATTTTCGCTTACATTCATTAACTTGGCAGCTTCTTTTATTGCTTCAAGTTCGTTTTTCGCTTTTTCAGATGCTGAAATAAGCCTTGAGAATTCTAATTCAATTTGGTCTTTTCCTATTTTAAACTTTGGGACCTTAAGGCGTTCTTCCTGATACAGAAAGACTTTGCCAATATAAACGCCTGGTGAGGCAGAAATACCACTAATAGTTTTCATCTATCAATAAATATAAAGCCTTTATCGCTGCTTGTCAAATATGTCAAATATGTCAAATAAGCAATTTTTGTTGCTATAAGAGCTGTTATTTTATAATTGAATAAAAAATGCCGATATTAATGTTGTCATGAAGCCACAAAACAGGAAAAAAGTAAGAAAAAGGGATTTTAGGCCGGGTTGTCTTTTCTGGATAGCTCTAATTTTACTTGTTATTACCGTATTTATTGTAAACCATAAGAGAATTCAAAATGTTGTTGAAGCAACAGGGTTTTTAAATCTTTTTTCAAAATCGAATCAGGAGCAAGAGGCAACACAGCCAAATGTAGTTCGCATAGTAGAAACTCCAGGAAATGGGGGCGCCAGGCAACAGACAACCCCTGCTACAGAACCGCAGAGAACAGAAGTAGCGCTTCCGGAAACCCAGACAGGAAGCAATGTTATTGTGAACAGAGACGCTGTTCTGGATACAGAAAGAGGATCAGAAAGCATAGCTCAACCCTATAGAGTCAGGGATAGTATTCTTTACTTTATTGCAATTACCGAAGATGGGTCTATCCATTTAAGAAAAACAACAAGAAGTATACGATTTGCAGATTCTCCGCTTACAGCTACAATGAATTCCCTGCTTAGTGGAGTATCTTCATTAGAGTTAAACAATAATCATATTTCGCTAATTCCTGAAAATACACGCCTAAATAGACTTTGGGTAGTAGATGGAACAGCTTATATGGATTTTAATGAGAATTTTCTTTTTAATTCATTTGGAAGAGAAGGATATATAGGGCAATTACAGCAAATTATCTATTCTGCTACTGAATTTCCCACTGTAAACCGGGTTCAGATACTTATTGCTGGAAGAACTATGAATTACCTGGGCGCAACAGGAATATATATAGGTAAACCCCTTACAAGAGCCTCTTTTTAATTTATAACAAGAGAAACAAGTTTTTTGATTTCATTTTTTTCAAGCTTTTCTCTTGTTATCAAAAAAAAGAATTCGCGATTTCCTTTTGTCCCTTTTATGGGTGATTGAACAATATCCTGAACAAATGATTCTTCATCGAATAATTTATCTATTACGGCTAAAAGTGTTTCTTTAAGTATTAAAGTACTTTCTATAACCCCTTTTTCAAGATTACATGATTCTGTCTCAAACTGTGGTTTTATCAAGGCAATCAGTTTTTTTTCTATAGTTAAATCAAGAATTTTTGAAGCAGCATTTGTTATTGAACGAAAAGAAAGGTCTGCTACCCCTATATTTGCAGGGGGAGAGAGGGTGCTTATATCCATGATATTTGTTTTTTCATGGATTATTACCCTTTTATTGTTTCTTAATAAATAGTCTATTTGATTATATCCTACATCAATGGAGTGGACAAAGAGCGCGTTTCTTTTGACAAGACAATCGGTAAATCCGCCTGTTGAACTTCCTGCATCTACAAATACTTTCCCTTCTGTGGCTATTTTCCAGTAATCAAGAGCATATTCAAGCTTATACCCCCCACGGGAGACATATTTTTTTTTGATTATTGTTATTTCGGAATTTTTATCAACTTTTTCTTTAGGATCTTTTATTTTAGCGCCATTAACAAGAACATTACCGCAGAGAATAAGGGCAAAGTTTTCTTCTTTTTTATCATTGCCAAAACGTTTATTTAATAAGGCAAGTAAAGAAGTATTGCTCATACTTTTTCATATATCCGCTCTATTGAAATGGTTTTTCCTGTCTCCGTATCTATTTCTGCAAACACTCCATTGATCATAAGCAGAGTCTCAGCCATTTCCATCTTAAGCGGCATTTGTGTTAAAAATCTTTGCACTGCTATATTTTTGTCACTTCCTATAACAGAATCTTCGGGGCCTGTCATACCTAAATCTGTTATATAACCTGTCCCTTTGGGCAATATTTTTTCATCAGCAGTTTGAACATGGGTGTGGGTCCCTGCAACAAGACTTACCTGGCCATCAAGATATAACGCAAGCGCTTCTTTCTCAATAGTAGATTCTGCGTGAAAATCTATTATGATTATATTTACAGATTTATCTTTTTTTATTTTTTTTATTATTTCTACAGCGCTTGTAAATGGGCAGTCAAGGTTTGACATCCCTTCCCGGCCTTCAAGATTTATAACAGCAGCTTTAACTCCTGCTTTTTCAATAATAATAAATCCATGCCCTGGAGCGCCTTCGGGATAGTTTGCGGGACGCAATACACTTGGGGTGTCCTTTAAACACTGCAGCCCTTCTGGTTTTTGCCAAACATGATTACCTGTAGTAATAACATCCCCGCCACTTTGGATAAGCTGCTCCACAGTTTTAGGGACAATTCCAAACCCTTCTGCGGAATTTTCTCCATTTATTATTACGAGGTCAACTTTTTTCTTTTTTATTATACCTTTTAGATTAAAAAAAAGAGCTCTGCACCCAGCCTGTCCGCAAACATCGCCGAGCAGCAGAACTTTAAATTTATTATCTTGCATATTCTACAATACGTGTTTCTCTTATAATTGTAACTCTGATTCTTCCGGGATATCGCAACTCTGATTCAATTTTCTTTGCAATAGTTTTACACAATTCAGATGCCTGCTCATCATTTACAGTCTCATTGTTAACAATAATTCTTAGCTCCCTGCCTGCCTGTATTGCGTATGCTTTGTCTACTCCAGGAAAATCAATTGCAATTTTTTCAAGATTTTCAAGTCTTTTGATATAATTATCAATTGTTTCACGCCTTGCACCGGGCCTTGCAGCTGATACTGCATCTGCAATCTGCACAATTATTGATTCAATACATGAAGGCTCAATATCATTATGATGAGAACCAATTGCATTTATAATCCTTGCGTCTTCTCCCATTTTTTTAGCTGCTTCCATACCAAGTTCTGCATGATTACTATCGCTATTTGTCTCAATCCCTTTTCCAATATCATGAAGCAATGCAGCCCTTCTTGTTATTGCTTTATTAGCGCCAACTTCTGATGCAATAAGGCTTGCTATTATGGCAACCTCTTTTGAATGTTGCAGCACATTTTGACCATAACTTGTCCTGAAATGGAGGCGACCAAGGCTTCTTATTCCCTCTGGGCTCATATTATGAATCCCAAGATCAAACAGAACCTTTTCTCCTTCTTCAAAAATAGTCTGGTTAATTTCTTTTTTTACTTTTTGCACAATTTCTTCAATTCTTGCAGGATGTATTCTTCCGTCAATTATCAGTCTCTCAAGAGCTATCTTTGCAATTTCCTTTTTAACTGGGTCAAAACAGGATATTACAACTGCTTCAGGAGTATCATCTATAATAATATCTACCCCTGTAAGTGTTTCAAGGGTCCTTATGTTTCTCCCTTCGCGCCCTATAATCCTCCCCTTCATTTCATCGTTTGGAAGGCTTACAGATGCTATTGTTACCTCTGAACTTACATCTGTCGCTATTCTTTGAACAGTTGAAACCAGTATTTCCCTGGCTTTTTTCTCAGCAGCAAGCTGTGCTTCCTGTTCAATCTTATTTAGAATTGTCTGAGCATCCTGTTTTGCTTCACTTTCAAGCGATTCTATTATAAGTTTTTTTGCATCAGCAGCAGATAAACCTGAAACTTTTTCCAGTTTTCTTTGCCATTCTTTCTCCTGCCCAGCCAATATAGCTTCTTTTTTTTCTATATTACTCTCACGGTCTGTAACTGCCTGCATTTGTTTTTCAAGCAGCCCTATTTTACTATCGAGGTTGTCTTCTTTTTGAAGCAATCTTCTCTCAAAACGCTGTAGTTCGCTTCTTCTCTCCCTAAATTCCTTTTCTTGCTGATTTCTTTCTCTAAGAAGCTGGTCTTTTGTTTCCAGAATCAGCTCTTTTTTCTTTGCCTCAGCTTCTTTAGCAGCATCTTGTTTTATACGCTCAGCTTTCTGTTCAGATGATGATAGCTGAACTCTTGCATATAACCACCTAATTATCCAACCTAATATCAAACCAATGAGAGGAAGAATTATATAAAAAATAATGTCCATTCTCTTCCTCCATTTATTTTTTAATAGAAAATAATAACTATTTTTTATGGTAGTTGTCAAGAATTTTCATGATAGTCTAGCTAACAAGTGGCAATTTAAGGGTATAATAGTGAAATTTATTAAAAAAAACGGTTTTTTTCTTATCAAATTACGCTTGGACGTATTTTACTTCTGCAATAATAGAACTTAAAGAAAAAGTTGCGATATCTGGAGCAGCCACAAAATAGGCTTGTTTTTCTTTAAATCTTATTGGGGCAAGTAAAAAACTTTTGATTTTTTTACTATCATTTGAAGAGAATTTATCTTTAAGTTCTTCTATTCTATCAATATCGGTTTTAAGAAATAAAATTTTTCTTTCATTAAGCAATTCTTTGGCAATAAGTGAATCATTTTTTATCTTAAGTAATCCAGGATGATCTTTATTAAAAAGACCTACTGATACATCAGGGTAATATCCTTCATCATCTTGTGTCAAAATAACAGCAAATCTTGAGTCCATCTTTCTTGTTAATTTAAATAAAAGTTTTACAACTTCAATAGGGTCAGCTTCGTTAATATTATAGGAAATATCGCTATAAAAGCCATAATCTTCATCAATTTTTATTTTAATATCTTTTTCATCATGACCAGAAACATCTTCTGCGCCTGAAAAAACAGGCAAATCTATTGCATCATCAAAAAAGAGATCTGAAATAGACGCTTCTTCGTGTTTTTCGGGATCTTCACCTTCTTCCAAATCATCAGCAGTGTTATATAATCCTTCATTAATTTTAAAAACCCCATTTTTTTCTATTATAGGAGACTTTTCCTTTTCTTCTGCTTCTTTCAGTTTTGCAATAACTTCTTTTATTGTCCATATTTCCAGAAGACCCTGTTGTTTTAATACTTCAATATTTTTTGAAAAAGGTGATGATTTACTATTACCAAGATCAGAAGCTGGTATTTCTTCCGCTGAAGTTTCCTGGTCAGAAGTTACTTCCTTTTTTGCTTTGCCATAAAAGGAATCAGGCATATAGTTCGGTCTATATACACCAACAATATCATTTTTTATATATTCTACAATTTTTACTTTATCATCTTTATCTAGGTCTGCTTCTTCAAGAAATTCAAGCTCTTCAAATTCATGATCTATAATGAGTGGTTTAAAATCTTCTATTGTTTCAAGAGTTTCAATTTCTTGTGGAGGAGGAGTATATTTTTTAGATTTCTTTTCATATGCATCAGCAGCTTTAGCATCTGCCTCATCTTCCAGTTCAGATACTACATCAATATCTTCAAGATCTACTGCTTCTTCATGGTCTTCTTCCAGTTCCTCGATCAATTCAAAAACATCTGTTTTACTCTCTTCACTTTGAACACCATTTTTTAATTCTTCTTTAAATGATGAAACTTTTTCAAGGTCTACTTCATCTTCGCCATCACTAACAGGAATAATATTACTTTCAATTTCGGTAATAGCAGTTTGGATTTCATTTTCGTTTATAATTTCTTCACCATAATCTTTATAAACAGACCCAAGTTCTTCAAATTTTTTATCTTCATCTATAAGCGTTGTTTCTGGCGATTCACTCTCTATTAATTCATCTATTTCTTCTGGAACTGCTTCCTCTTCCACTTCGTCAAGCGCTTCTACTTCTTCGGGAATTGCTTCAGCTTCAAATTCCTCCACTTCATCAAGCGCTTCTACTTCGTCAAGTGCTTCTACTTCTTCGGGAACTGCTTCAGCTTCAAGTTCCTCCACTTCATCAAGTTCCTCTACTTCATCAAGTGCTTCCACTTCATCGAGGTCTTCAACATCTTCAACCTCAACAGGCTTCATTTTGTTGCTTACAGGCTGAACAACAGGTGCTGATTCCATATTTGGTTTTGAAGTAGCGCCAGGGAATTTGTTTTTGATAATATCTTCGTTTGCAATAATTTTCCTGATTATTTCTTCAATATTGCTATTTTTATTATCAGCGCCTTTGTCGAGATGCCCTGCAAGAAGACTTATTATCTCATCCCAGCTTTTATCAATAAGATTATTTACAGTCTCATCTTTTTCGCCTTTTAATCCTGCTATACCTTGCTTAAATTTTTTACGCACCTCTTCCTTGCGGTTCTCAAGTTCTTTTTTCCATACTCTCCATTCTACTTCACTTTTATTTTCAAGATATTCAATAAGAAAATTTACCTGAAACCGCTTTACCCTTTCAGCAATAACAACAACCTGATCCTGCTTAATATTCATCAATAAAAAAGAAAATATGAATATAATTGAAAATGCTGAAAAAAGAAGGATATATCTATAAACAGCGTTTATTCTAATAAGAGAATCAGAAATAACATATCCCAGAAAGCCTTCTCGCCATCTTTGCGTAATAACAGAAAAACTGTTTCCATCAGCATCAACGTAAAGGGTATAGGGATTTATTATTTGAGTAGTTGTCCAGTAAGCTTTTAGCTCATCAAGAACAGAAGCGCTAGTATCAAATATATTAAAGACAATATTACTATGATCCAGGTATTTCATAACCACAGGTCTTTCAATAATATTTCTTTGGACAAGAAAATTTCTTAAGTCATTTGTTGTAAGATAGACTAAAATTGCGCCTCTTCTTATTCCTGTAGCGCTGTAAACAGAAGATACAAACAGATTAGAATTTTCTTCTGAATCAAAAAAAATGGTTGGTTCATTACCTGCGCGTCTTATAATACTTATAAATTTTTCAATTGCTTGCGCATCCGGTGTTCTATAAGAAACTCTTGTAGGATCCAATGATTGTATATCCGCAGGACTGCTGCTGTAATGAACTCTCCCCTCATCATCAATGACTCTAATAAAATAAATATCTATATGCTGTTCAATTAAAGAACTTATTATATTTTCTCTACTAAGAATATCTTCTCTGCTTTGATTTATAAGAAAACTGTTTCTTATGGCTGGGTCATTTGAAATGGCAGTAAATATTTCAATGCGATTATTTTCATATTCTTCTATAGCAGTATCAACACTAGCTATTCTGGTTTCTATTTCGGCAACTATTTTCCTGTTATAGAATTTAGACTCTATAAAATGGAAAAGAGTAGAGTAAGATATAATGGTAAAAGCTGTAAACAAGATTAGTGTAATAATCAAGCTTATTGCAGCTTTTTTAATAATTGCCATTTTGAGTGATTACTTATCTCCTTCAAAACAAAATACAATTCTATCTATTATATATCTATATATCGGCAAATCAGAATAAAAAAAAGAGAGGTAAATACCTCTCTTTATATTATATAAGAAAATATAAAATTTCTCAATAAATAAAAATTACATCAGCTATTGGCAGATTCAACTTTTTCTTTTGTTTCCTTATTTTCTTTTACTTCTTTGCTCTCTTTTGCGTCTTTTTTCTTGCCTTTGACTTCTTTTTCTTTTCTTACTACCAACTCAAGAAAAACTACTTCTGCTGCATCACCAAGTCTTCTACCAAGCTTTAAAATTCGGGTATAACCACCGTTTCTTTTGCTAAATCTGGGTGCTATATCTGTGAAAAGCTTTATAATAACAGCTTTATCATTGATATCTTTTGCAATAATTCTTCTATTATGAACAGAATCAATTTTTGCTCTTGTAATCATTTTCTCTGCTTTTTTTCGAACCTCAAGAGCTTTTGCTTTTGTTGTCTTAATTCTTTCATATTTAAATATAGAGGTAACCATATTTCTTGTCATAGCTTTTCTATGATTACTTTTCCTACTTAGTCTGTTAAAACCAATTTTATGCTTCATTTTCGTCTTCCTTTTGGCTATTTGGAGTTGCTTTAAACCTTAACGAGCTGTAATCAACCATACCAAGCTCAAGATTCCATTCCTTAAGTTTTTCTTTTATCTCCTGCAGAGATTTTTTTCCAAAGTTTCTGGTTTTTGCAATATCATCTTCTGTTCTTGAAGTAAGTTCTCCAATAGTTCTGATATTAGCATTCTTAAGGCAATTACTTGATCTGACAGAAAGTTCAAGTTCGTCTACCGGCGTTTCAAGAATTTTTCTTATTCTTTCCTCTTCCTCATCAATATCATCTTCTCCGCTAACCATATCTTCATCAAAATTTATAAAGATTGTAAAATGATCTTTTGCTATTTTTGCTGCTTCTGCAATTGCATCTTCTGGAGTTATTGTACCATCTGTCCAAACTTCAAGAATAAGTTTATCATAATCATTTCTATAGCCAACTCTTGTATTTTCAATTGAGTATTTTACACGGCTTATGGGAGAAAATACCGCATCAATTGGAATTGTCCCAATAATATCAATATACTTCTCATTTGTTTCAGCAGGTATATACCCTCTTCCAAGATCAATCTGAACTTCAATATCAACATTTGCATCTTTCATTAATGTAGCAATTTTAAAATCGCTATTTAAAACAGTTATCTGCGAATCTACCTGAAAATCTTTAGCAAAAATTTCCCCGTCTTTTTTGTTTTCAAGCAATATTATTTTTTGTTCAAGGTCATCTTCAAGCTTGATCTTAAGTTGCTTTAAATTATTAATAATTTCAGGAGTATCTTCCACAACCCCTGGTATTGATTCAAATTCACTTGATATGAAACGTGGATTCCCATCAATATCATAACTTGTAAATTTTACAGCTGTTATTGCATAACCCTGTAGTGATGAAAGGAGAATCCTCCGCAAAGTATTTCCAATAGTTGTACCAAAGCCTCTTTCAAATGGATAAGCAACAAACTTTCCATATTTTTTGGAACTTTCACTTTGCTCAAATGAAATACCTTTAGGCCTTTTAAATCCTTTCAAAAGATTTTTTCTTGCCATTTATTACCTCGAATATAACTCGACTATTAACTGCTCATTGATCTCCGAAAGATCTGTAACCTCGCTTCTTAATGGGACAGCTCTTAATACACCTTTCATTTCATCAGGATTAACCTCAAGCCATGGTGATACACCAGAGCGTGTAAATTCCTTAAGGCTTTCTTTAACCATAACCATTTTTTTGCTTTTTTCTTTTACTTCAATAACATCGTTCTGTTTTAAAAGATATGATGGAATATCTACCTTTTTCCCATTTACCAATATATGCCCATGGTTCACAAGCTGTCTTGCCTGATCCCGGGAAGTAGCGAACCTCATTCTAAAAACAACATTATCAAGTCTTGATTCAAGCAGTCTTATAAGGTTTTCACCTGTTTTCCCTTTTCTTCTTGCTGCTTCAACAAAAGTAAGGTGAAACTGCTTTTCAAGCATACCATATATTCTTTTAAGTTTCTGTTTTTCTCTAAGCTGTAGCCCGTAGTCAGACATTTTTCCAACTCTTGATTTTGCAGACTTACCAGGCATATTTTTTTTCTTTGTAATTGCGCACTTTGGAGAATTACACCTATCTCCTTTTAGAAGAAGTTTTTTCTTTTCTATTCTGCACAATCTGCATTTTGGTCCTATATATCTTGCCATCTAATCCTCGTTATTAAACTCTTCTTGTTTTCTTTGGCCTGCACCCATTATGAGGGATAGGAGTAACATCCTTAATACTCATAACCTTTACTCCAAGAACCCCTATAGATCTTATAGCAGATTCTCTTCCTACTCCGGGCCCTTTAACATAAACATTTACTTCCCGAAGTCCAATATCCATTGCTTTTTTTATAGCAGTTTCTGCTGTTGTCTGAGCAGCGTATGGGGTAGATTTCTTTGCACCTTTAAAAGAAAGACCCCCGGCACTTGCCCATGATATAGCATTTCCGTTTAAATCAGTAATAGTAACTATTGTATTATTAAATGTAGCCTGTATATATACATTACCACTAAATACGCTTTTTTTCTCTTTCTTCTTTTTCAGATTAGCCAATTATAACCTCCAGCCTTACTTCTTCTTACCAGCTACAGTCTTCTTTTTACCTTTTCTGGTTCTTGCGTTTGTTTTTGTACGCTGACCTCTTACAGGCAGCCCTTTTCTATGCCTAAGCCCTCTATAGCTTCCAATATCCATAAGTCTTTTTATGCTAAGTGAAACTTCAGTTCTTAACCGACCTTCTACTTTAAACTCATTTTCTATTTCTTTTCTTAAGTCATTTATTTCTTCAGCTGACAAATCATTGATTTTTTTCTCTGGATTAACTCCGGTTGTCTCACAAATTTTTAATGCTGATGTCCTACCAATACCATAAATATATGTCAGTGCAATTTTTGCACTTTTATTTGGCAGGTCTATACCTGCAATTCTTGCCATTTAGCCCCCCTACCTTTGTCTCTGCTTATGTTTAGGGTTCTGACAGATAATTCGTAAGACCCCTCTTCTTATTATTATTTTACATTTTTCACACATAGGTTTTATACTAGCTCGTACTTTCATTGTCTTATAACTCCTAAAGATTCCTGGATCTTATTCTACCTTTTTTCACAATACCTTCATGATGATGCATCTTTAAATGCCCCTCAATCTGCGCCACAAAATCAAGAGCAACACCTACCATAATCAAGAGAGACGTCCCCCCCATTAGCATTGATAGCTCTGTTGGAAAACCAAATAAAATCTGAATCACTGTAGGTATTAATGCTATGAGCGCCAGAAAAAGCGCGCCAGGAAGAATGATCCTGCTTAATATTCTTGAAAGGTGTGATTCTATATTTTCTGTTCTTATACCTGGTATTGATCCACCATTCTCCCTTATCTGCTTTGTAATCTCTATAGGGTTTAAAGTAACCTGCGTATAAAAGAATGCAAAAAACACTATTAAAAGTGAAAACACAAGGAGATAGAGAAAACCTGTTGGTCTAAACCAATATGCAAGCTGCGCCATCCATCTGTACTGCACCCCAAGATTTCCAAAAATCTGAAGCGGGAACACCATAACAGATGATGCAAAAATAACAGGAATTACCCCAGATGGATTTATTTTAAAAGGGATATAAGTATTCTGTCCACCATACATTTTTCTGCCAATTACCCTTTTGGCATAGTTTACAGGAATTTTACGCTGCCCCTGCTGCTCGTATACTACAAGAGCAATAACCCCGACAAACATCGCCAGAACTACTATTACAAACACCACATTGAGCTCTCTTGCCTGCACCATTTGAAAAAGTTGGTAGAACGCTTGCGGCATTCTCGCAATAATACCCGCAAAGATTATCAGAGAGATACCATTACCAACACCTCTTTGCGTAATCTGCTCTCCCATCCACATGAGCAGTATTGTTCCTGTTGTTACAGTAATAATCGCAATAATTGAATATGCCCAATAAGACATTGTAATAGCATCAGGAATGCTGCGAGCATATACAGTAACTACGTATGACTGCAAAAGACACACAACTACTGTTCCATATCTTGTATATTTCTGTATCTTTTTCTTGCCACCTTCCTGTTCTGAAATCTTTTTCAGTTTTGGGAAAACAAGAAGAAGAAGCTGCATAATTATGGACATAGATATATATGGCATAATACCAAGCATAAATACAGAAAAATTGGAAAATCCACCGCCTGTAAAAAAGTCAATATACTCTGTTAAAGCGCCTCCACCAGCCTGCTGCAAAGTTGAAAAATAGAGTTTAAGCGCATTGATATTAATCCCCGGAATAGGAAGAATTGTTCCAATTCTATATATCATTAAAACAGTAATTGTAAAAATAATTCTATCGCGTAAGTCTCTTATTCTAAAAATATCTATTATCGGGTTTGCCATATTTAATTACCTATTCTTACTATTTTTATCCATAACAATTATACTACCACCAGCTTTTTCGATCTTTTCCTTTGCACTGGCAGAAATATTTTCAAGGGAAACTTCAAGTTTCTTTGTAAGCTCTCCATTCCCTAAAAGCTTCACATTCTTGTCGCTTCTTCTTATAAGCGATTTTTCAAGCAATGTTTCCATGCTAACTTTTTCACCATTATTATAAACTGATTCTATATCAGCTATATTAAGCACTTTATTTATTTTCTTAAAAGGATAATTTGAAAAGCCTCTGGAAGCAATTCTTCTATATATAGGCATCTGGCCGCCTTCAAATCCAGGTCTTACCCCGCCGCCAGATCTTGCGTTCTGCCCTTTATGTCCTTTTCCTGCTGTTTTTCCCAATCCAGAACCAGTACCTCTTCCAACTCTTTTTCTGGTTTTGTTTGCCCCAACAGGTGCGTTAAGTACAAGTTCACTCATAACTATTTTATCTCCTCAACTACAACAAGATGTTCTATGGCTTTAACCATCCCAAGTATTGCAGGGTTAGATTCCTTTTCTACTGTGGAGTTGATTTTTCCAAGTCCAAGAGCTTTTACTGTTTTTTTCTGATAAGGTTTTCTACCTATTGTGCTTCTCACAAGTTTTATTCTTATTTTTCCAGACATTGCCATTATCCCCACATTTCACTTATTGACTTGCCTCTATCAGCTGATACTTTTTTAGCATCCATTAAGTCATTAAATCCGCTAAAAACTGCTTTAACTATATTTATACTGTTCTTGGAACCAAGTGATTTGCTAAGAATATCATTTATACCAACAGCATCCATAACAGCTCTTACAGCTCCACCTGCAATAACTCCAGTACCAGGAGCAGCTGGCTTCATTACAATTTTTGCGCTCTTGAATCTGGCAATCACTTCATGAGGAATTGTTTTATTTTTAACAGGAACTTTAAACATATTTCTTTTTGCCTTATCCATTCCTTTTCTGATTGCTTCAGAAACATCATTAGCCTTGCCAAAACCATATCCTACAGAACCATTTTGATCGCCAACAACAACCAGAGCAGAAAAAGAAAATCTTCTACCACCCTTTACAACTTTAGCAACCCTGTTCAGCTTAATTAATTTCTCAACTAATCCTTTATCTTTATCCTGATCCACCATTTCCCCCTAAAATACCAGGCCTGCTTTTCTGATGCCATCTGCTAAAGCCTTTACCTTTCCGTGAAAAATATAACCATTTCTATCAAAAACTATTTTTTCAATATTTTTTTCTTTAAGTCTTTTTCCCAACTCTTCGCCAAGTTTTCCAGCGCCCTCAAGATTCGACTTAATACCTGAAAGTTTTTCTTCTTTATTGGAAACCGCAACTATTGTTGTACCAGCTTTATCATCAATAGCCTGCGCATAAATATATAAATTGCTTTTATACACAGTAAGCCTTGGTCTTTCCTGGGTTCCTGATATTTTTGCGCGAATACCTCTTTTCCTTCTGCCTCTTCTTTTTTCCATATCAATTAGTCTTTTCATATCATCCTACCCTATTTTGCACCTGACTTTCCAACTTTTCTTCTTACAACTTCATTCTCATATTTTATACCTTTACCTTTGTACGGCTCTGGTTTTCTGAATGATCTTATTTCAGCGCAAGTCTGTCCTACTCGTTCCTTGTCAATACCGGAAATAGTAAGTCTATTAGGACTTTCTGCTGTTATTGTAAGTCCATCAAGGATCGGATACTCAAACTGTGTGGAATATCCAATACTAAGAAAAAGAGATTTTCCAACAACTTCAGCTCTGTAGCCTACCCCGTTTATAACAAGTGTTTTTTTAAAACCCTCTGAAACTCCTTTAACCATATTATTTAAAAGAGTTCTGTAAAGTCCATGATAAGCTCTTGCTTCTTTTGTATTTTCATTAGCTTTAACATGAATCTGGTTTTCTTCCTGTGAAACAGAAACTTCTGACCTGAAACTTCGTGCAAGCTTCCCTTTTGCTCCCTCAACTGTAATGCTATTCCCATCAATAGTTACTTTAACACCTTTTGGGACAGTTATCGGTAATTTACCTATACGAGACATACTCCAACTCCCCCCTACCAAATTGAACAAATAAGTTCGCCGCCAATTTTTTTCTCAGCTGCTTTCTTACCCGTTGTTACACCTGATGATGTTGAAACAACTACTGTACCATATCCATTTCTAACCCTGGGCATCTCTTTGTAGCCTGAATAAATTCTTCTACCAGGAGTGGATATCTTCTCAATACCATGAATAATTGGTTTCTCTGTTTCATCATATTTAAGAAACAGTCTTATATAATTTTTGCCATCCTGCTGGATCTTTTTAAAGTTCTTTATATAACCTTCATTTTTCATAACTTTAATTATTTCCAGCTTAAGTTTTGAAGGAATTATATCAACTCTGTCAAAACCTGCACGACTGGCGTTTCTAATTTTTGTCAGCATATCTGCAACAGGATCTGATACTGCCATTTTCTTCTCCTACCAGCTTGATTTAGTTACACCAGGAATCAATCCCTGGCTTGCTAGTTTTCTAAAACAAATTCTACACATCTGAAAATCTCTCATATAACCCCTGGGTCTTCCGCAAACCTTACATCGGCTTACCCTTCTGGTTTTAAATTTAGGCTTCCTCTGTGCTTTAATTATCATTGATTTTTTTGCCATCTACTGCACCCCTATTTCCTGAACGGCATTCCGAGCTTTTTAAGCAGACTTCTTGCTTCTTTATCACTATTTGATGTAGTAATAATAGCAATATTTAATCCACTAACTCTTTCTATTTTATCATAATCTATCTCTGGAAAAATTATCTGCTCTTTTATACCAATGGAATAATTTCCATGTCCGTCAAAAGCATTGGGGTCAACGCCTCTAAAGTCTTTTACACGAGGTAACGCCACATTGATAAATCTATCCAAAAATTCCCACATTCTATTTTGACGTAAAGTAACTTTAGCGCCTATTTCATAACCTTCCCTAAGTTTAAAGTTTGCAATCGACTTTCTTGCTTTTGTTTTAACAGGCTTTTGTCCTGTAATAAGCGCAAGCTCCTGAACTGCTGCCTCAAGAAGTTTCTTATTTTGTATAGCTTCGCCAACGCCAACACTAACAACTACTTTTTCAACTCTGGGGATCTGCATTACTGACTTATATCCAAATTCACCAACAAATTCTTTTTTTACTTCAGCATATTTGGTTTTCAAATTCGGTTCTTTTTTACTCATTACAGTACTTCCCCGCATTTTTTGCATTTTCTAATTTTATTATCTCCGGATATTTCAATACCAATACGTGTAGGACCACATTTTCTGCACATTATCATTACATTTGAAATATCTATTAACGCTTCTATTTCAAGTATGCCACCCTTTTCACCACGTTTTCTGGGCTTTTTGTGCTTCTTCACCATATTGACACCAGAAACTACAACGCCACCTTTAGTTCTATCAACTCTAACGATTTTCCCTGTTTTACCTTTTTCTTTTCCTGTAACAACTTTTACAAGATCATCTTTTTTAAGCTTATATTTAACTTTTTCCATATCCAAATCCTTTAAAGAACTTCCGGAGCAAGAGAAATAATTTTCATGTAATTAGTATCTCTGAGCTCTCTTGCAACAGGCCCAAAAATTCTTTTTCCCCTCGGATTCATGGCCTGGTCAAGAATAACACAGGCATTATCATCAAACCTTATATTTGTTCCGTCAGGCCTTTTAACCTTATTTGTAGTACGAACTATAACAGCTTTATGAACATCGCCTTTTTTTACAGGCGCATTTGGAATAGCATCTTTTACTGCTACTACAATTATATCGCCGATTTTCGCAGTTCTTTTTTTGCTGCCGCCCAGTACTTTTATGCACTGTACAATTTTGGCGCCACTATTATCTGCAACATTAAGATATGTTTGCATCTGTATCATATCTTTCCTACTCCTTCCAGCTTCACCGTATTTTCTTCAGTTTAATTATTTAGCTTTTTCAATAATTTCAAGAAGCTGCCAGCATTTTTCCCTGCTTATAGGCCTGGACTGGATCACTCTCACTTTATCGCCAGATTTTGCCTCATTTTTTTCATCATGAGCCTTAACCTTTTTTGTGCTAATAACATATTTTTTATACAATCTATGAAGCTTTCTCTTCTCGATTGCCACAACAATTGTTTTATCCATTTTATCGCTGACAACAACACCGCTATAAATTTTCTTGTTCGTTTTTTTATTTTCCTGGCTATTTTCCACTTTGATCTCCTAAACCTTTCTAATTCCAAGATCATTTTCATGAATTAATGTCTTAAGCCGCGCTATTTTCCGTCTTATACTTCTTTTTTCGAGCGGATTCTCAATATGACCAAGCACTGATTTAAATCTTAAATCCATATATTTTTTTGTAAGTTCGTTATATTTGGAATTAAGCTCTTCATATGTTAAATCTTTAAAATTTTCTTTCATACTTCTACTCCAGATCTCTTCTTGCAACAAATCTTGTTTTTATAGGAAGCTTGCTTCCTGCAAGTGTCATTGCTTCAAGTGCAAGTTCTTTTGGAATACCACCCATTTCAAACATAACAGTCCCGGGCTTCACAACTGCAACCCAATACTCAGGATTACCTTTTCCTTTTCCCATTCTTGTTTCTGCTGGTTTTTTTGTGAATGGCATATCAGGGAAAATTCTGATCCAAACCTTACCGCCTCTTTTTATCTTTCTTGTCATTGCAATTCTGGCTGCTTCGATTTGCCTGTTTGTAACCCACTTTGGTTCAAGCGCTACAAGACCAAAATCGCCAAATGCAACTGTATTCTTTCTTGATGCTGCTACAAACAGAGACGAAACATTTCGCATCTTTTTTCTATATCTCGTTCTTTTAGGACTAAGCATTTCCCACTACTCCTTGTCACCGGTTCTTGTCTTTTTCTTTTTTACCAGTGCGCCGGCATCTTCTTTTATATCTTTCTTGTAAACTTCACCATGGAAGACCCAAACTTTTACACCTATTGCACCAAAAGTTGTAAATGCTTCGGAAAAACCATAATCAATATTTGCCCTAAAAGTATGAAGAGGAACCCGGCCTTCTTTATATTGCTGCACTCTTGCCATTTCTGCACCAGCAAGACGTCCTGCTATTCTTATTTTTATACCCTGAGCCCCGCCCCTTAAAGCATTATTGATTGCAGATTTTAGCACTTTTCTAAAAGATCCTTTTGACTTCAACTGCTTCGCAATGTTTTCTGATATTATCTGCGCATTAGTTTCTGCTTTTTTAAGTTCTTTTATTTTAAGCTGTATTTTTTTGCCAGCTTCTTTTTGAAGTTTTTCGCCAATTTTTTCTATTGTGGCGCCTTTTGCTCCAATCAATACTCCAGGCCTTGCACTTTCTATTACTACTGTTATTCGCTGAGGCTGTCTTACAATCTCAACATTTGCGATTTCAGCGCTTTTGGTTTCAGGAATTTCTATTAAAACCTTTCTAAGACGAAGATCTTCATGAAGTGTATCAGCATACTCTCTGGGATCTACATACCATTTTGACTTCCAGGTTTTATTTATACCAAGTCTTAAACCTATTGGATTAACTTTCTGTCCCAACTTATTTCTCCCCCATCACTGCTATTTCATCAACAACAACAGATATATGACTCATTCTTTTCAAAAGAATGTCTCTCTTTCCGCGAGCTCTGACCCAAAGTCTTCTAAGTCTTGGCCCATCGCTTACCTGAAGGTCCTTTATATAAAGCATCTCTTCATCCAGTTTTTTATTTTGAAAAAGAGCATTTGCTGCTGCAGACTGAATAACTTTTTTAAGAATTCTTGCCCCTTTATTTGGTATTGCATCAAGTTTTGCAAGAGCCTCTGTATACTGAATGTTTCTTACCACATCTGCAACCGGTCTTACCTTTCTTGGTGAAACCATAAGATATTTAGCCACAGCTTTATATCCTTTTTTAGCTTCCATATTAAACACCTATCTCCTTAATCAACATCAAGCCTTTTTGGCTTTTTTATCAGAAGCTGAATGACCTCTATAAAACCTGGTAGGTGAAAATTCACCTAACTTATGTCCAACCAAATTCTCTGTAATATAAACAGGGATCCAGGTTTTTCCATTATATACAGATATTGTAAAACCAACCATTTCGGGTATAACTGTTGAACACCTGGAGTAAGACTTAATCATCTTTTTATCTCCGGACTTTCCCATTTCAATAACTCTTTTATAAAGCTTTTTTTCTATAAAAGGCCCTTTTTTTACTGATCTAGACACACTTATCTCCTACTTTCGCTTTTTTACTATATATTTACTGGACAGCTTTCTCTTGCTTCTTGTTTTATAACCTTTTGTTGGTTTACCCCAAGGAGTAACCGGGTGACGCCCGCCGGAAGTTCTTCCTTCTCCACCACCATGCGGATGGTCATGCGGATTCATTGCAACACCTCTAACTTTAGGTCTTTTTCCAAGCCATCTTGTTCTTCCTGCTTTTCCAATTGAAACATTCATATGGTCTTCATTGCCCACAGTACCTACAGTCGCATAACATTTATGAAAAACCATCCTCATTTCTCCAGAGGGAAGCTTTACTGTAATATAATCACCTTCTTTAGCAACAACTACCGCGCTTGTACCTGCGGATCTTACAAGTTGCCCACCCCTTCCAAATTGAAGTTCAACATTATGAATTTCAATACCAAGAGGTATTTTATCAAGGGGAAGCGCATTTCCAGGTTTCACAGGAGAAGCATCACCGCTTTGGATCATATCTCCTACCTTGAGCCCTTTAGGAGCAAGAATATATCTTTTTTCTCCATCAACATAATAAATTAACGCAATATTGGCGCTTCTGTTTGGATCATATTCAATCTGCGCTACTTTTCCGGGTACACCAAATTTATCTCTTTTAAAATCGATAAATCTATATTTCTTTTTATGTCCGCCGCCTCTTCTTCTTACACTTATTCTTCCGCTTGCTCCGCGCCCTGCTTTAGAGCCCATCCCTTTTGAAAGGCCCTTTTCCGGCTTATCAGTCGTTATCTCATCTTTAACAAGCGTTGTCTTTGTTCGCAAACCCGGCGTGCTGGGTTTATACTTCTTAATACCCACTTTTAAAAGCCCCCTAATCAAACACCTTCAAAAATATCTATTTTTTCGCCAGGAGAGAGGGTTACAATGGCTTTTTTCCATGCAGCTTTCTCTCCTTCTCTGAATCCGGATTTTGTTCTTGAAGTTTTCTTCTTACTTTTTACCCATGCAACATTGCATGCTACCGGCTTTACATTAAACATTTTTCTTACAGCATCCATAACCTGAAACTTGTTAGCTTCTGGCGTGATCCTGAAAGCATATTTAAAACTCTTGGCTTCTCTCATTGCATTTGTTTTTTCTGTAACAACAGGTTCAATAAGAATACTTTCTACTTTCATTCTGCTGCCCCCTGTCGTGTCTTGCCATAAAAATCATTAAGCTTGAGAGCTGCTGACTCCATAAGCAAAATATTTTTTCCATAAAACAGATCATGCGCACGCAGCCTGTCGTATGAAAGAAAAGAAAGCCATGGAATATTTTTTCCCGCTCTTTTGATTATGCTGTCATTATCTTTAAGAATCAGAACTGTTCTTTCTTTATTAACAAGATTTTTTAAAATTGAAGCAATGTCTTTGGTTTTTCCGCTTTCAACTGTAAAATCTTCAACAACTTTTATGCTGTTATTTTTATTTTTAAGGCTTAATACAGATTTCATTGCGCTCTGCTTCATGGTCTTCGGCATTTTATAACTATAATCTCTTGGTTTTGGTCCAAACACAACACCACCATGAACCCAAATAGGGCTTCTTCTGCGCCCTGATCTTGCATTGCCAGTACCTTTTTGCGACCATGGCTTTGCAGTACTGCCCCTAACCTCGGCCCTGCCTTTTGTTGAAGCAGTTCCAACTCTCATATTTGCAAGTTCATTATTAATTGCGTAATATATTGTGCCTTCGCTTACTTCACAATTAAAAACCGCGTCATCAAGATTAATTGTTTTTATCTCTTCGCCTTTTACCGAAAAGACTTTAACTTCCATTTTCTTCCTCTGCCTATTTTATACTTTTTCGTACCATAACAATACTTTTATTAACACCAGGCACTGCACCAGCTACTAATAAAACCTTATTCTCAACATCTATTTTTACTACTTTAAGATTTTGAATCGTTACTTTATCATTCCCCATTCTTCCGGCCATTTTCTTGTTTTTAAATGTCCTTGCAGGAAATGTATTTTGTCCGGTTCCCCCGGCTTCTCTATGAAATTTAGAACCATGGCTTGCTCTTCCGCCGCCAAAATTGTGCCGCTTCATTACACCCTGAAAACCTTTTCCTTTTGACATACCAGTAACATCCACAGTATCAGCATCCTTAAATAACTCAATACCTAACTTGTCACCAGCCTTGCACTCAACTCCAAAGTCTCTCATTTCTTTCAGATGTTTTTTAGGCTCAACCCCTTCTTCGAATTGCCCCAATTCCGGCTTTGTCAATCTTTGTTTTTTTACTTCGCCATAACCAAGGACAACAGAACTATAACCATTTTTTTCGGGTGTTCTCTGCTCTACCACAAGATTCTCATCTATTTTTATAACAGTCACAGGCGTAAGCACACCTTTCTCATCAAAAATCTGAGTCATTCCAATTTTCTCAGCAATCACCCCAATCATTTTTCACCCCAAAACTTACTGTTTTATTTCAACATCAACGCCTGCTGGAAGTTCAAGCTTCATTAAAGCATCCATTACTGCAGATGTTGGTTCCAGTATATCAATCAGCCGCTTATGCGTTCTCATCTCAAACTGTTCTCTTGATTTCTTATTTACAAATGGCGATTTCAACACTGTATATTTGCTAATTTTTGTAGGCAATGGTATTGGACCAGCCACTTTTGATCCAGCCTTCACAACTGTCTGAACTATTGATTTAGCGCTTTGATCTATAAGCTCAACATCAAAACCTCTAAGCCTTACCCTAATGCGCTCTTCAGCCATTTTTCCTCCTGAGAAAAATCAGCCCCCTATTAATTAAAAACAGGGGGTCATGCTTTCTAATTATTCTAAAACCTCAATTACCTGGCCTGAAGCAACTGTTCTCCCACCTTCCCTGATAGCAAATCTTAATCCTTTTTCCATAGCAATTGGATAGATAAGCTCAACATCAAGTTCCGTGTTGTCACCTGGCATAACCATCTGCTTATCAGCAGGAAGCGTTACTGAACCTGTAATATCTGTAGTTCTGAAATAGAACTGCGGTCTATATCCTGTAAAGAATGGATTGTGCCTTCCACCCTCTTCTTTTGTTAAACAATAAATAGTGCCCTTAAATTTCTTATGCGGCTTTATCGAGCCTGGCTTGGCAAGAACCTGTCCTCTTTCAACATCATTTTTATCAATACCCCTAAGAAGACCACCGATGTTATCTCCTGCTTCTCCCTGATCAAGTATTTTGTTGAACATCTCAACGCCAGTACATGTTGTCTTTTTTGTATCTCTAATACCAACGATTTCAATTTCATCGCCAACTTTTACTATACCTCTTTCGATCCTTCCTGTTACTACAGTACCCCTGCCCTGAATAGAGAAAACATCTTCTACTGGCATAAGGAAAGGTTTGTCAACCAATCTTTCCGGAATTGGGAAGTAAGTATCCATTGCATCAAGAAGGTCCTGAATACATTTAGTAGATTCTGGATCATCAAGATTTGTCATAGCTTTAAAAGCAGATCCTTTAATAATAGGACACTTGGAATCAAAACCATATGATTCAAGAAGTTCCTGTACTTCAACTTCTACAAGTTCAACAAGTTCTGGATCCGCAATATCCATTTTGTTCAAAAAAACAATAAGTTTTGGAACTCCTACCTGTCTTGCAAGAAGAATATGCTCTCTTGTCTGTGGTTCGGGCCCTGAGTCAGCAGCAACAAGAATTACAGCTCCATCCATCTGAGCAGCACCTGTAATCATATTCTTTATATAGTCAGCGTGCCCAGGGCAGTCTACGTGAGCGTAGTGCCTTTTATCTGTCACATATTCAACGTGTCTTGTGTTGATTGTAATACCGCGCGCTCTTTCTTCCGGAGCATTATCAATATCATCATAACTCATTACTTTTCCACCCTGCTTCTTTGCAGAAAATGCAGTAAGAGCAGCAGTAAGAGTTGTCTTTCCATGGTCAACATGCCCAATAGTACCAACATTAATATGCGGCTTAGTCCTTTCAAACTTTTCTTTAGCCATCAGCTTCTCCTTTTAAATACATTCACTTTTAACAAATTGTGTTTCATGGATATACCCATGAAATCACACTTAAATTTTTAATATTATGGGGTAAAAATGATGACTTCCTTATCTTGAAATTTCTGAAAAAATTAAAAGATTAAAAGGTCCACCACCTTACCACCCTTATAACGAGATATAGCATTCGGACGCTAGACCTCACAGAATGATTGGTTTGGTTAAAACCACAAGCTAAATCATATACATAAGATAGCTTTTGTGCAATCCCCCTGCAAAAAACAAGGAAATTTTATTATTTATGAAAAGATTACCATCTATAATGAGAAAAAGCTTTGTTTGCCTCTGCCATTTTATGTGTATCTTCTTTTTTCTTGAAAGCTGTTCCTGTAGAGTTAAATGCATCTACCAGTTCTGCCCCAAGTTTTTCGCTCATAGATCTGCCGCTTCTTGCTCTGGCAGCATTAATTATCCAACGAGTTGCAAGCGCTTCTCTTCTTGATTCCCTAATTTCAACAGGAACCTGATAAGTTGATCCCCCAACTCTTCTGGATTTTACTTCAACAACAGGTTTTACTTTATCCATTGCTTCATTAAATGCTTCAACAGGCCCTTTTTGGGTTTTGGAACTTAATATATCAAGAGCTCCGTACATGATAGTTTTGCTTACTGCCTTTTTACCGCTTATCATCATTCTTGTAATGAATTTAGCTATAAATGGGCTGTTATACTTTGGATCAGAAAGTTCTTGTATCCTTCTTGCGATATTTTTTCTAGACATATATCAAACCCCACTACGCCTTTGGTCTCTTTGTTCCATACTTAGATCTTGATCTCTTTCTGTCTTCAACACCAAGGGTATCTTTAGCGCCTCTAACAATATGATATCTAACACCAGGAAGGTCTTTTACTCTTCCGCCTCTTAAAAGTATTACTGAGTGCTCCTGAAGATTATGACCAATACCCGGAATATAAGCAGTAACCTCAATACCATTAGACAATCTAACCCTTGCTACTTTTCTCAAAGCTGAATTAGGTTTCTTGGGAGTTACAGTCATAACTCTTGTACAAACCCCTCTTTTTTGAGGACAGCTACTAAGCGCAGGAGCTTTTGTCTTTTTAGTAACCTTTTTTCTACCTTTTCTAATTAATTGATTAATAGTTGGCATTTACCAAATTATCTCCTAGTAAAATTTTATCAAGCAGCCATACTGCCAATATTTTAAGTGAATGAAGGTTAACAACCCTATTCAAAAAAGTCAATAGGTTATTCCCTATTTAACAAAATGTTTATTAATTTAATGCTTTAGCAATCAAGCAAAGCATTTAAAACCTATAATTTTAATCAAGATCATCAATACTATGCTGTTTTGGCTGACTGGCAGATGATTCTACCTCTTCTTTTTTTCTTGCCTCAATTATTCCTTGTATCGATGCATCAAGATCTTCGCTGTTTTCATCATACAGCTTTATATTTCTATACATTTTTTGCCCTGTTCCAGCAGGAATAAGGTGTCCAATAATAATATTTTCTTTAAGACCTCTTAAATTATCAACTTTTCCTGCAATTGCAGCATTTGTAAGAACTCTTGTTGTCTCCTGGAATGATGCAGCTGACAAAAATGATTCTATATTAAGAGAAGCTCTTGTAATTCCAAGAAGAAGGGGTTTCGCAATTGCCGGTTCGCCTCCCTCTCTTATTACTTTTGCATTTTCCTCATGGAATTTATATTTATCAACCTGATGACCATGGATAAAACTGGTATCTCCAACATGGGTGATTTCAATTTTTCTCATCATCTGCCTGATAATCATACCTATATGTTTATCATTGATACTTACACCCTGAAGCCTGTAAACTTCCTGAACTTCATCCATAAGGAATCTGTGGAGAACATTTTCTCCAAGTATATCAAGAATATCATGCGGGTCAAGGTCGCCTTCACAAAGAGGCTCGCCTGCTTCAACAATATCCCCATCTCTTACAAGAAGGTGTTTTCCCATTGGAACAAGATGTTTAAACTCTATATCCCTGTCATCTGTTATGATAATAAGTCTTTTACCCTTGACTATGCTATCAAACTTGACTTTTCCTGTTATCTGCGCAAGTACAGCAATGTTTTTCGGCTTTCTTGCTTCAAAAAGCTCTCCAACCCTTGGAAGACCTCCGGTAATATCTCTTGTCTTAACACTTTCTTTAAGAAGTTTTGCAAGAGTCCTTCCTGCTTCTATTTTCGCTCCATCATCAACATTTATATATGAAGAACCTGGCAAATAATAGACCGCAAGCTCTATACCATCTTCATCTTCTATTACAATGCGCGGCTGAAGTGTTTCAAGAGTATATTCTATAATCTTTTTCTCAATGTTACCACTATCTTCGTTTATTTCTTCTCTTAATGTAGTTCCAAGAATAATATCGTGGTATTTTACTACACCAGAATATTCAGCAATAATAGGTTCAGAGAATGGGTCAAATCTTGCTATTGATGCTTCCGGCGGAATAGCTGCGCCTTCATGGACAAGAAGCTCTGCTCCATTTCTGATTTCCACTTTTTGTTCCTGCGCAACAAGATATAATATGCCTTCTTTGATTACAACATATGCTATTTCTTTTGCAAGAATATCCTGATTTTCCCTTCTTACTATAGGATTTCCAGGTATTACTTTATTGCCATCACTTATAAGCACTTCATCGCTTTCTTTAAGCTCAACAGAATCAAGTATTTTACTTACAAGTATATAGCCCTTTCTTGTAAAAAGAGTTATATCATTTTCTATTTTTACAGTATTGCCTGATATTTTCCCTATAAGAACAGGATATTTAAGATAAACCTTGTTCTCCTCGCTCGCTTTTGTCGCAGCTCCTCCAATATGGAAGGTTCTCATTGTAAGCTGTGTTCCTGGCTGCCCGATCGACTGCGCAGCTATAATACCTACAGCTTCTCCGATCTCAACAGTTTTATTGGTTGCAAGGTTTCTTCCATAACACTTTTGGCAAACCCCAAAGCGCGAATCACAGGTAAGTACGCTTCTTATTCTTACTGTTTCAATACCAACTTCTTCAATAATTTTTGCCATTTCTTCAGTAATTTCCTGATTCACATTAAGAAGTATTTCGCCTGTAATAGGGTGTTTAACCCTTTCAAGAGTGTATCTTCCTAAAATTCTGTCAGCAAGAGCCTGTACTATTTCTTCGCCATCTTTCAAGGCGCTTATCAGAATACCATTTATAGTTCCGCAATCTTCTTCGTTTATTACAACATCCTGGGCAATATCTATAAGACGCCTTGTAAGATATCCTGCTTCTGCTGTTTTTAGAGCTGTATCTGCAAGACCTTTTCTTGCTCCATTTGATGAAATAAAGAATTCTATAATCGAAAGACCTTCTTTGAAGTTTGACCTGATCGGAAGTTCTATAATATCTCCCGAAGGTTTAGCCATAAGGCCCCTCATTCCCGCAAGCTGCCTTAGCTGAGTTCTTGATCCTCTTGCTCCGGAGTTTGCCATCATATAAATAGGGTTAAATCCCTGTCTGTCTTCTTTAAGAGTTTTCATAAGTACATTTGTAAGATCTTCGTTTGTCTTACTCCATACTTCAATAACCCTGTTGTACCTTTCTTCCTGCGTTATGTGCCCCTGGAGATACTGATTCTGAATAACGCCAACCTGCTTGTTTGCATCTTCAATAAGTTTTTTCTTTTCATCCGGAATTACAACATCTTCCATACTTATTGTTGCGCCAAATTTTGTTGCGTATTTAAATCCAAGCGCTTTTACAGAATCAAGCATTTTTACTGTTGTATAAGCACCATACTTGTTATAGCATCGCGCAATAAGTGCTTTAAGTTCTTTATCTGCAAGAGGATAATTTATAAATTCTATTTCTTCGGGCATCTCCTGGTTAAAAATAACCCTTCCCGGAGTTGTTTCAATATATTGGCCGTCTACTTTTATTTTACATACTGCCTGATACTCAAGTGATCTTGCTTCAAGAGCCATTAAAACTTCATCAAAAGAATAAAAATAACGCCCTTCTCCTTTAGCTCCCTGCCTTGAAACTGTTAAATAGTTTATTCCCAAAACCATATCAAGAGACGGAAACACTATAGGGCTTCCGTTAGCCGGGTTCAAAAGGTTATTAACAGAAAGCATAAGTGTCCAGCACTCTATTTGCGCAGCTTGCGTAAGAGGCACGTGAACAGCCATCTGGTCACCATCAAAGTCTGCATTGTAAGCATGACACACAAGCGGGTGCAGCTTTATGGCTTTTCCCTGCACAAGAACCGGCTCAAAAGCCTGGATACCAAGCCTGTGAAGAGTAGGAGCTCTGTTCAATAGTACGGGATGCTCTTTTACAACTTCATCAAGAACAGACCACACTTCTGCGGTTTCCTGTTCTACAAGTGTTTTAGCTTTTTTAATATTATAAACAACATCTTTTTCAACAAGTTTTTTCATTATAAAAGGCTTGTAAAGCTCAAGCGCCATTTTCGCAGGAAGACCGCACTGATGCAATTTAAGCTCTGGTCCTACAACAATTACTGAACGACCTGAATAGTCAACTCTTTTTCCAAGAAGGTTCTGTCTGAATCTTCCCTGCTTTCCTTTAAGCATATCTGAAAGTGATTTAAGAGGTCTGTTTGCAGAACCTTTTACAACTTTCTTTTTCTTTGAGTTGTCAAACAGGGCATCTACTGCTTCCTGAAGCATTCTTTTCTCGTTCCTGATTATTATATCAGGAGCATTTAATGTCATAAGCCTTTTAAGCCTGTTATTTCTGTTTATTACTCTTCTATAAAGATCATTAAGGTCTGATGTTGCAAATCTTCCCCCTTCAAGCTGGACCATTGGCCTAAGCTCTGGCGGTATTACAGGAATTACATCAAGAATCATCCACTCAGGCTTGTTTCCTGAGTCTTTAAAATTTTCAACAATTTCTATTCTTTTAAGAAGTCTGCGATCAGATTTTGCACCCTTTTCCACCATCTTTATTCTAAGTTCAGTAGAAAGCATATCCAGATCAAGGCCTTCAAGAAGTGTTCTTATAGCTTCTGCGCCAATCCCTGCTGTAAAGCTCATTCCATATCTTTCAGTTGCGATATTAAAATCTTCTTCAGAAAGGAGTTCATATTTTTTTAGTTCTGTATCGCCCGGATCAATTACTATATATTTTTCATAATAGAGAATCGACCTGAGTGAAGCTACTGTAAGATCAAGAAGAAGCCCCATCCTTGAAGGGACAGACCTATAGTACCATATATGCGATACAGGAGAAGCAAGCTCAATATGCCCCATCCTCTCTCGTCTTACTTTAAAATGCGTTACTTCTACACCACATCTGTCGCAGATTACCCCTTTATACCGTATTGATTTAAATTTTCCGCAGTAACATTCCCATTCCTTGGTTGTTCCGAAAATTCTTTCGCAAAAAAGACCTTCTTTTTCTGGCCTAAGGGTTCTATAATTTATTGTTTCTGGTTTCTTTACTTCGCCATAAGACCATGCTCTTATTTGTTCCTGCGAAGCAAGTTTGATCATTATATTATCAAAATCTTGTATCTCTCTCATTAAAAACACCCTTCTCCTAAATTAGGTAACCAATGATTAACTTGACGCAAATCATTGGTTTTTAAAAATTGGTTCCCTGTCTGTTTATAAGTTCTTCGTCACGTTCTGTAAGAGGGACCTGTCTGCCTCTTGAATCCCAAATCGAGATATCAAGAGCTAATCCTCTTAATTCCTGAACAATTACATTAAATGCTTCAGGAATACCTGCGGCAGAGTTTGGCTCTCCTTTTACAATGCTTTCATATATTTTTGCTCTTCCTGCCATATCATCTGATTTAATTGTGATGAATTCCTGGAGTGTATTTGCCGCGCCATAAGCTTCAAGCGCCCACACTTCCATTTCTCCAAGTCTCTGTCCACCAAACTGCGCTTTTCCTCCAAGAGGCTGTTGCGTAACAAGCGAGTAAGGGCCTGTAGATCTTGCATGCATTTTGTCATCAACAAGATGATGCAGTTTAAGCATATAAACACACCCTACCATTACAGGGTTTTCAAATGGTTCACCTGTCAATCCATCATACAATACTGTTTTTGATGTTCCGGGAAGGTCTGCGCTTTCAAGTTTTTTTGTAATCATTTCATTTGTTGCAGACTGAAACACCGGAGTTGCATATTACTCGCCAAGAGCAAAACCTGCCCAGCCAA